>CAFBQL010000002.1_pt1 | contig 228344 bp, 234 predicted proteins | sample 7270001 | NCBI WGS metagenome assembly CAFBQL01 (sample SAMEA6814180, study PRJEB35770) | uncultured Actinomycetes bacterium | biome: Freshwater; feature: Freshwater reservoir; material: water | place: Czech Republic | collected 2016-11-09 | depth 30m m | reverse complement strand
TAATAGGCCGAGGATTTAACTACAAAGCTGCTACGCGTCCACTGTGTGGTTCTCGAGATACGGTCGAGAACCAAATGATTGATATCTCAATAGAGTTTCGGCGACCATAGCGTGAGGGAAACACCCGGCTCCATTCCGAACCCGGAAGTTAAGCCTCACAGCGTCGATGGTACTGCACGGGTGACCTTGTGGGAGAGTAGAACGTTGCCGAACATCCTTTATAGATCAGGGGCACTTTTTATTAAGTGCCCCTGATCTTTTTTCATCTACGATTGCTTAAGAAGTTTCACATATTTCGAAGAATCTAAAAGTTGAATTTAAAAGTTGAGTTTAAGAATCGTAGAAAGGGAAGGATTAGCTATGGAGCGTTCATCGAATAACTCGCGTCCACCTAAAGGCCGTCCTTCCGGAAAGCCTAGTAGCTCGCGTCCATCATCTTCCAGTAGCTCGCGTCCATCATCTTCCAGTAGCTCGCGTCCATCATCTTCCAGTAGCTCGCGTCCATCATCTTCCAGACCAACTTCCTCACGTCCTTCTTCGGAGAGATCATCCGGAGGCCGCAGTGTCACTCCACGAACCCCGATGGGGCGTTCAGGAGATCCCACGCGTTTTCGTCCAAGAATTGTTGAACCGCTTATCCCTGAAGAGGTAACAGGTGAAGAGTTAGAAAAGAGCGCGAGAGCGGAACTTCTATCTCTCTCTGCTGATAATGCAAAGGTTGTGGCTCGACATTTAGTGTGTGTAAATATATTTATTGATTCTGATCCAGAGCGCGCACATCTGCACGGAATGGCCGCAGCTCATCATGCAGGTCGCTTAGCGATTGCGCGGGAAAGTGCCGGATATGCTGCGTATCGCGCAGGTAAATATGAAATTGCACTTCGTGAATTACGAGCCGCTCACAGAATCTCTGGTGATGTTTCTATCTGGCCGGTCATGGCTGATTGTGAACGTGGTTTAGGACGCCCAGAGCGGGCGCTGGAAATGGCTGGATCACCTGAAGTGAAGAAGCTGGATAAAGCTCAAGAGATTGAGATGCGAATAGTTGCCTCTGGCGCTCGTCGTGATTTACGCGAGATGGAAGCGGCTGTCATCACATTGACCTGCCGTGAATTAAAGACTGAAGGAACAGAATGGGCGGTCAGACTCCGCTACGCCTATGCAGATGCTCTTGAAGCTGCGGGTCGACATGGTGAAGCTCGCGAATGGTTTCAAAAATGTGCAGATATTGATGGCGAAGGCGAAACTGATGCTTTGGAGCGTTCACTCAACTATTGAATATCCACAGATGGATTTCAACAACCTGGTTGATTACGAATTTTGTCAGGAAACACTTCCAAGATTGCCATCTCGCACCCTCGTGAAGTAATGAGGTTCTGCGCTATTGATGGGAGAAGAAGATGGGTAAAGAGATTGCTAAAGATTATTCGCGTAACGAAGTTTTGATTCACGGACGCGTCAGTACGGTGGCAAGTGAGAAAGAACTTCCTAGCGGGGATGTCGTCGTCGAATTTAGAGTTGTAGTAGGTCGTAACGGTTCGAGCGGGGTTGACACTCTAGATATTGCAGCATGGAGTGCGAAATCGCGTCGTACTGCTTTACGTTTAGTCGAAGATGAGTGGGTGGAGATTACTGGGGCAATTCATCGTCGTTTTTGGCGCTCAGCGAGCGGGCTTGCAAGTCGTTGGCAAGTAGAAGCAAGCACAATTACTAGAATTTAGGTAACGTTGCGCTCAGATCTCGGCTGATTTAGTCGAGTGAGTCACGTGTAGCTGTAGGAAGGGGAGTGAATTATGGCCAATGATTTCTTGAGCACCATGAAGGTCTACCTTAATAAATTGAACGATGGCGAAAAAACTCCTGCTGAAGTTGCTTCAGCTCTTAACTCTTGGGTGCGCGAAAGCAGTGAGAGCATCAAAGCAAGAGTTGAAGAAGAAGTGCAATCGACCGTGGCAAAGATGGGTTTTATCAAACGCGAAGAATTTGAGGCGTTGGCAAAAGAGGTCAACGATTTGAAGAGGGTCCATTCCGCTTCCGGGAAGGTTGGAGCGAGCAGTTCGCGCAAAACCACTGCCAAGAAGGCTGCCAAGAAGGCTGTTAAGAAAGTAGCCAAGAAAGCTGTTAAGAAAGTTTCGAAGAGTTCGACGAAGAAATCGACCGTTGCAAAGAAAGGTATTAAACGATGAACGAAGAGGTCACCCAAGAGGATTTAGTAGCAGAGATTAAAGAGCAACTTTCTCAGATTGACTCTCTACCCATCGACGAACATGCATCTGCGTTCGAAGGTATTCATCAGAAACTTGGTGAGGCCCTGTCTACTATTGATGGCCTGTAGAAAATTCGAGGTAGCAAGTAAATGAAAACTAGGTTAGATGCAGAACTTGTTCGACGTGGCTTGGCTCGGTCACGCGATCACGCAGCTGACCTCATAGAATCGCGTTCAGTTTTGGTGACAGGAATTCCCGCCTCCAAGCCGGCAACTCAAGTTGATGCAGAGACCTCAATCACCATACAAGGCGATCGCGATGATTTTGTTTCGCGTGGAGGACACAAACTTGCTGGGGCGTTAGATTCGTTCACCCAGATATCTGTGGCTGGCAAACGCTGTTTGGATGCAGGAGCATCCACCGGCGGATTCACTGATGTGTTGTTGCGCCGCGGCGCCGCACAAGTTGTTGCTGTGGATGTTGGATACGGCCAATTAGCGTGGGAGCTTAGACAGAACCCAGCGGTAATTGTTCTCGACCGGACCAATATTCGTCATCTCACGGGTGAAATGGTCGGAGAACCGATTGATTTAGTTGTTGCGGATTTATCTTTTATTTCGCTCACATTGGTCTTGCCCGCACTGGCCGCAGTGTCAAAGTCCGATGCAGATTTTGTTCTGATGGTAAAACCGCAATTCGAGGTGGGCAGAGAGAAACTTGGCGCGGGAGGAGTGGTTCGTGATTCTGCTTTACGTCGATCGGCGGTCATGGAAGTTGCTGATTCTGCTTACGATGTCGGCCTAGGTACTCTCGGTATTGCTGCAAGCCCACTTCCAGGGCCAGCGGGAAATGTTGAGTACTTCCTCTGGTTACGTCGAGGCGCTCCTGAAATCAACGGAGCCGATCTCGATGATGCGATTGCTCGTGGCCCACAATGAGCGATATGAAGAATCCACGGAAGGTTCTGCTAGTTGTTAATGCATCACGGGTTGATGCTAAATCCGCGGCTGCGCAACTATCAGATTTACTTGTAGCTCAAGGTTTTGAAATATTGGTGAGCGGTGATAGTCAGATTCCCGGAACTTCCCGTTTTGATAGCGCCACCTTAGATAAGTGCGAGATTGCAATCGTCTTAGGTGGCGATGGCACGATGTTGCGTGGAGCTGAAGCTGTGCGTGGAACCAATATTCCACTGCTTGGAGTCAATTTAGGGCATGTGGGATTTCTAGCCGAGGTTGAGAAACCTACGATTGAAGAAATATCCGCAGCCGTTATTTCTAAGAGTTACATTTGTGATCCACGGATGGTGCTCGGATATGCGGTTCACCGCGGCGAGGTTGAAGTTGCCAGGGGATGGGCTCTCAATGAAGTGACAATAGAACGTGAAAGCACCTCCATGCTCCAACTGTTTGTGCAAATAGATCGTCGTCCACTTTCTCGCTGGGGATGCGATGGATTGATCTGCTCCACCCCCACAGGCTCTACCGCATATGCATTTTCAGCGGGAGGACCAGTGGTGTGGCCCGAAGTAGAGGCATTTGTTCTTCTGCCTATTTCAGCGCATGCACTATTTTCCAAACCCATGGTGGTTTCCCCTAATTCAGAGATTGTTATTGATATTGAATCCACGGGAGCTCTTCTCTTGGGCGATTCACTGCGACAATTCCGACTTGAGTCTGGAGATCGCGTCACGATCACTAAGGATTCCGGAAATGTTCAATTAGCGCATCTGAGTGAGAGCATCTTCAGCGATCGTTTAGTAGCGAAGTTCAAATTACCAGTTGAAGGCTGGCGCGGTGAGTGAACGTTCTTATATAGAGGAAATCTCTATCCGTAACCTCGGTGTTATCGATACGGCTACTGTCGAATTGTCTCCAGGTTTCACCGTTTTGACAGGAGAAACCGGTGCTGGCAAAACCATGATTCTTACTGCTCTTTCACTTGTTCTTGGAGGAAAGAGCGACTCATCGCTAGTGAGACAAGGTGAAGAAAGGCTCTTGGCCTCCGCTACTTTTGCCCTACCTTCTACTTTTGTTAAAGAACTATCAACGCACGATAGCGAAGAGGTTGCAGATTACATTGAGGATGGTCAACTAATTCTCGCCCGAACTGTTACTAGCGCCGGAAAGAGTAAAGCCACAGCAGGCGGAGTTAGCGTGCCATTGAGTACATTGTCCGAACTCGGTGAACTCTTTGTAGAGATCCACTCGCAGGCTGCAAGTATGAGTATCACTAAGGTTGCTCGTCAACGTGAGTTATTGGATCGATTCGCTGGTGCGCCGCTCCACAGCGCTTTGCGCGATTTCCAAATGGTGTATGCAGAACACCGCCAACTACAGGACCGTCTGATCCAGGCTAAAAAGAGTCGAGAGAGCCGGGATAAGGAAGTTGCAGATTTACTCATCTTCATTTCTGATTGTAAAAAAGTGCAACCAGAATCCAATGAGTTCACATCTCTGAGCGTCGAATTTTCGAGGTTAAGTTCAGTTGAACAGTTACGCGTTGCTGTGGATCAGAGCGTCAATCTGCTTAACGATGATGAGAACGGAATCTTGACACTCTTAAACCAAGCACGTAAATCCCTTGAAAGTGCGACAGCTATGGATTCGACTCTTGAACCATTTTCGGTCAATCTTGCTGAGAGTTTTTTCCTCGCCAGCGATTCCGCTCAATCTTTGAATTCATACTTATCAGCTTTAGAAGCCGACCCTGCTCGACTCGAATACATCCTCAGTAGACGAGCTGAAATCTCGGCATTTGTGAAGAAACATGGCGCGGGAGGAGAGATCGAAGAGGAAGTTGCGCGCGCTCTGCAACGTTTTTCCGATTCGGAAGTTCTTGTGGCCGATTTATCGGGTGGCGAAGAAAGAATTCTTCAGATGCAAAGCGAGTTAGATGCGGTTTTTGCGCGCCTCCTAAAAGCAGGAGCGAAATTGTCATCGTTACGAAGTAAATTCGCAGAAGAACTCTCTGAGAAAGTTAGCACTGAAATTAAGGCCCTATCAATGCCACACACGAATATGGTCTGTCTTGTTGAATCATTGGATTATCAAAGTCAACTCCGATTCGTTGATTTCGGCCCATCTGGAGGCGATGAAATTTCTATGCTCTTGCAAAGCCATAAAGATGCTCCACTCGTTCCGATTGCAAAAGGAGCAAGTGGTGGCGAACTTTCACGAGTAATGCTTGCATTAGAAGTGGTGCTTGCTCAAAGTGCACCTGTAGGAACATATATTTTTGATGAAATTGACGCGGGGGTGGGAGGAAAAGCAGCCGTGGAGGTCGGTAGACGTTTATTGCAACTTTCTCGCCACGCACAAGTAATTGTTGTCACGCATTTACCTCAAGTTGCAGCTTGGGCAGATGCGCATTTTGTTCTACGAAAGAGCAATGATGGTCGAGTCGTTCAAAGCGGAATCGAAAAGGTGGATAAGCAATCGCGCGTGGAAGAGATCGCGCGAATGCTTGCTGGACAGGAAGATTCTCGCAGCGCCCGAGAACACGCCGCCGAACTCCTTAACTTGCCTAAATGAAGTTACTTGCCAGATTTGATGATAGGTTGGTCTCCCATGGGCCAACCTCATGTGACTAAACATTTATTCGTTACCGGCGGAGTCGCCTCAAGTTTAGGTAAAGGGCTTACAGCCTCAAGTTTAGGTCGACTTTTACGCTCCCGCGGTTTACGGGTGACCATGCAGAAGCTGGATCCATATCTCAATGTTGATCCAGGAACGATGAATCCTTTTCAGCACGGTGAAGTTTTTGTTACTGACGATGGAGCTGAGACTGATTTAGATATCGGTCACTACGAACGATTTTTGGATACGAACTTACATGGCTCTGCGAATGTAACTACCGGGCAAGTGTATTCACGCGTTATTGCACGCGAGCGCCGTGGGGAGTATTTAGGGGAGACTGTTCAAGTAATTCCTCATATTACAAATGAGATTAAAGAGCGTATCCGAGCGATGGCTGCTCCCGATATCGACATTGTTATTACTGAAGTGGGTGGCACGGTGGGAGATATTGAATCCCAACCTTTCTTGGAAGCCGCACGTCAGATCCGCCAAGAAGTGGGGCGGGAAAATGTTTTCTATTTGCATGTTTCGTTAGTGCCTTACATCGGCCCATCGGGCGAGCTCAAAACAAAGCCAACCCAACATAGCGTTCAGGCCTTGCGCAGCATAGGTATCGCTCCAGATGCAATTGTTATTCGTTCTGATCGAGAAATACCTGCATCTGTAAAGAAGAAGATCTCTCTGATGTGCGATGTTGATTTAGAGGCGGTAGTTGCCGCTGTCGACGCTCCATCTATTTACGATATTCCGAAGGTTCTTTTTTCAGAGGGGCTCGATTCATATGTCGTGCGGCGTTTAGGTTTACCTTTCAAGGATGTTGATTGGACTGAGTGGGATGCCCTGCTTAAGAAAGTGCACCACCCTGCGCATGTGGTACGCGTTGCTTTAGTTGGTAAGTATGTTGATCTTCCGGATGCATACCTCTCCGTAACCGAAGCCTTGCGCGCAGGTGGGTTCGCCAATAATGCAAAGGTAGAAATCAAGTGGGTAGTCAGCGATGATTGTGAAACAGCCGAAGGGGCAGAGAAACTCTTAAGCGATGTCGATGCGATCTGCGTGCCAGGAGGTTTTGGTATTCGCGGTATCGAAGGCAAAGTTGGGGCTTTGCGATATGCGCGCGAAAAGAGGATTCCAACGTTAGGACTATGTCTTGGCTTGCAGTGCATGGTAATTGAGGCGGCACGAAATCTTGCTGGAATTTCGGATGCAAATTCTGCTGAATTTTCGCCAGAAACACGTTCTCCTGTAATTTCGACAATGGTAGATCAACGTGAAATTGTTTCCGGGCAAGGCGATATGGGCGCAACGATGCGTTTAGGTTTGTATAAAGCTTCACTTGTAAAAGGATCAGTGGTTGCGGGTGCGTATGGCGCACTCGAAGTTTCCGAAAGACATCGCCACCGTTACGAAGTTAATAACGATTATCGCGAAGTTCTAGCAGAAGCAGGATTGGTTTTTTCTGGATTGTTCGCAGAGCGCAACCTTGTAGAGTTTGTCGAACTCCCGCATTCGGTTCACCCGTATTACGTTGGAACTCAAGCACACCCTGAGTTCCGCTCGCGCCCCACTCGGCCTCATCCGCTTTTTGCTGGATTGATCCAAGCTGCGATTGAAGCGAAAAGGTAAAATTCACTCAAAAAGTGAGAGTAGGCTCTTCTTATTCAGCGACGAATGTATGAGGAGTAAAAAATGATTGTTGGCGTACCCAAGGAAATCAAATCTCAAGAATCCCGCGTAGCTATTACGCCTGAAGGAGTTCATGAATTTGTCAGCTCCGGACATACGGTACTCATCGAAAAAGGTGCGGGATTAGGTTCGGCGATCAATGATGAAGCTTTTGTTACTCAAGGAGCAAAGATTATTGAAACTGCCGACGAAGTGTGGAGCAGCGCTGATCTAATTTTGAAAGTAAAGGAACCGATCGCTGTTGAGTATCCAAAAATGCGCAAAGGTCAGGTTCTATTTACCTATTTACATTTAGCTGCATCGAAAGAATGCACCGATGCTCTCATCGCAAGTGGTACAACTGCGATTGCATACGAAACAGTTGAAGTTAATGGTTCACTTCCTCTTCTCGCTCCCATGAGCGAGGTTGCTGGTCGTATGGCTACTCAAGTGGGAGCTTCTGCGCTGCAAAAACCCAATGGAGGTCGCGGAGTTCTCTTGGGTGGAGTCCCTGGAGTTGCCGGAGGCAAAGTTGTTGTTATCGGCGGGGGAGTAGCCGGTTTGAATGCTGCTGTAATCGCGATTGGGATGGGCGCTGACGTCACAGTGATCGATCGCAGTATCTCCCGATTGCAGTTTATTGACGCTGTTTATGCTGGCAGAATTAAAACTCTTGCGGCTTCTCAACATGCAATAAACCAACAAGTTTCCCAAGCCGACCTCGTAGTCGGTGCAGTTCTTGTACATGGAGCAAAAGCTCCTAAATTGGTTTCTAACGCTCAAGTAAAATTGATGAAACCTGGTTCAGTGCTGGTAGATATCGCCATTGATCAAGGTGGTTGTTTCGAAGATTCTCGCGCCACTACGCATGCCGAACCTACATTTAAGATTCACGACAGTATTTTTTACTGTGTTGCAAATATGCCTGGAGCAGTTCCAGTAACCTCCACCTACGCTCTTACCAACGCAACGCTTCCATATGCGATCGCAATCGCAAATAAGGGTTGGGTTGCAGCGTTAGCTGCAGATAAGGCGCTGGCTTTGGGGCTCAATGTTCATGAAGGCCATGTCTACTACGAAGCGGTATCTACGGCTCACGGATACGAATTCCATACATTAGCTTCATAGGGGCCTAAACTCCTCAAGTATGGATGTCGACGTTGCGAGTGAAAGTTTTCTCGCACAATTGAGAGTTGAACGTGGATTAGCGGCTAATACGATTGCAGCTTATTCGCGTGATTTGGCTACCTTAAGCGGATTTCTGCACACACGTTCTATAACTTTGAAAACTATATCCCCAGAGAATATTCTCGCTTTTCAGGGTTACTTGAAGAGCCAAGGGTTAGCTTCCAGCTCTATACAAAGAAATATATCGACTTTACGAAGCTTCTTTAAATATTGCCAGAGAGAATATTCAATCGATGATCCAACATTGGAGATTGCAAAATCAAAACAATTGCGGAAATTGCCGAAAGCCCTCACCGTGGTAGAGATTATTTCTTTGATCGATGGGGCGTATGAAGAATCTAAACCGATTACCTTGCGAGATCGCGCTCTATTGGAATTGCTGTACGGCACCGGTGCTCGCGTCAGCGAAATCGTTGCACTAGATGTGGGTGATCTTCGATTCTTTGAACAAGATGGTATCGAGGTTGAGACAATCAAACTCAAAGGTAAAGGTTCCAAAGAACGCATCGTTCCTTTGGGGAGTTTTGCCAAAGGGGCAATTCGTGAATATCTAGTGCGTGTGCGCCCCGAGTTAGCAGCACATGCAAAGAGCAGGTCTTCCGCACTTTTTCTCAATACGCGAGGGGCAAGGCTAAGCCGTCAATCAGCATGGCAGTTTGTTACAAACTCTGCTGTCAAAGTTGGATTACAAGGCAAAGTCTCTCCGCATGTTTTTCGACATTCTTATGCGACCCATCTTCTGGACGGTGGCGCCGATGTAAGAGTGGTTCAGGAGTTATTAGGACATGTCTCAGTAACAACTACGCAGATTTACACGCTAATAACTATCGATAAAGTTCGCGAAAGTTATAGTGCAGCTCATCCTCGCGCGAGAGGCTAGTTCTTAAAGTCCCCGTAATCTTCTAGCAAGGATGCTTGCATCACCTTTTGCTTCTAAATCAGCGATGATTACTGCGATAGATTCGCGAACAATGCGACCGCGGTCGGCAGCTAATCCAAGGTCTCCACGAAGTAGCAAACGTGCTTGATCAAGATCGAAGAGTTCTTCGGGGGAGAGATAGACAGTAATTTTCTCCTCATGACGTTCGCGTCCCGAAGGAGAGCGATCGACAGTACTCACTCGCCTGCGCGAAGTGGTTCTGACTGATTTTTTGGGAGAACGAGCTATTGGTGCAGCGGTTGTCGCCCCAACTATTTCCGTTCTTTCCGAATCAGGGAGCGCATCTCGGACAGCGCTAAGTGCTGGTGTTGTAGAACGAAATAGTTCGTCGGCTCCTGGCAAACTGGCTCTGCGGCTCATCGTGTTCCTCCAATTGATATTAATTCACGGGCCAAACGCCTGTATGAGGCAGCCCCTCCTGAACTTCCGGCATAAGTCGTTATTGGCTCTCCCGCGACCGTAGTTTCGGGGAAGCGAACAGTTTGAGCGATTACGGTTTCGAAAACATTGTCAGGAAAAGCTTCGAGGATTCGTTCCAAAACTTCACGACTATGAAGCGTCTTCTTGTCGTACATGGTTGCCAAGATCCCAATTAATTTGAGGGAAGGATTGAGGTTAACTCGAACTTTCTCGAGGTTCTCTTGAAGCTGGGCAAAACCTCTTAAAGCAAAGAATTCACATTGCAGCGGCACGATTACGCCATCTGCTGCAGTAAGGGCGTTAAGTGTGAGGAGCCCTAAAGTAGGCTGGCAATCGATGAGGATGACATCGTAATAATCTTTGACGGATTCTAAAGTTCTCTTGAGAAAGTTTTCACGACCCATTTCATTTACCAAGGTGACTTCGGCAGTGGCTAACTCTTTGTTGGCAGGCAATAGATCCATGCCAGGTATTGAAGTTTTGAGAATCACTTTCTCTATATCTGAATGGGGATCCATCAGCACTTGGTAAACCGTTTCTTCAAGGCGAAGTTCGTGAGCATTCACGCCAAGGCCTACGGAGAGCGCTCCTTGAGGATCAAAATCTACGAGTAATACGCGTCGTCCAAGTTCGGCCAAACTCGCACCTAGATTGATTGTGGTCGTGGTTTTACCCACGCCACCTTTCTGGTTGACGATGGGAATAATCGTTGCCGGGCCGTGGGTGGTTAAAGGTGCAGGAGCGGGCCAATTCTTAGGTTGGCGCTTGAGAAGAGTTGATGTTGTTGCTACATCCTCTTCAATTGTCGATTTAGCCATCTAACGAGAAACCTCTCTGCCGCTTTATGGACGTAACTCTAGGGCGGGGTGGCACGGGAGGCAAGTGCGCACAAAACGCTCCATTGTGAAGTACCGTTCGCAGGTGGAAACAGCGGCGCAAGAGATCAACTCTGAAGTTTCGGGTGGATTTGATGTCCATCTAGATAACTTTGATGGGCCTTTCGACCTGCTGCTTCAACTTATTTCACGCCATCGGATGGACATTACCGAGGTTGCCCTCAGCGCAGTTACTGATGAATTTATCTCCTTTATACGCGCACTCGAAGCTTCAGGAGAGGGCTGGAAACTCGACCAAGCGACAGAATTTCTAGTGGTGGCCGCAACTCTCCTTGACCTCAAAGCCGCCCGCCTCTTGCCTAGCGGAGAGGTGGAGGATGAGACCGATCTTGCCCTTCTTGAGGCTCGAGATCTTCTCTTTGCTCGTCTCTTGCAGTATCGCGCTTTCAAAGAGATCGCTGCCACCTTTAACGAACGAATTGCGCTCTCCGACCGTCGATTCCCAAGGTTTGTGGCTCTGGATGCGGCGCTGGCTTCTCTCCTTCCAGAGGTCCTTATTGGGGTCGGAGCACCACGTTTTGCTGCGATAGCTGAAAGAGTGCTCACACCGAAAATCACCCCTGCAGTAGCCCTTGAGCATCTCCATATGCCACTTGTGAGCGTAGCTGAGGAGTCCCGATGGGTGGTGGATGCTCTTCGTAAGAGTAAGAGTATGAATTTTCGTTCCCTCGTCGCTGATGCCCACAGCACCCTGGTGGTAGTTGCCCGATTCTTAGCCCTTTTAGACCTCTACCGCCAAGGCGCGCTTCGTTTCGATCAGGTGGTTGCCTTAGGCGAGCTTCAAATCAGCTGGACCGGTTCCGAATCTGGCGAGATTTTAGCTGGGGAAGAGTTCGATATCCCAGTCATTGCAGAAGATGATGAGACAAAGGAAGGTACAAATGTCTAATTCTGAACTGGACGCTTCAATTGAAGCTATCTTGATGGTCGTGGATGAGCCCGTCACCGAGCTTACTTTGGCCCAAATTTTGGAACGTCCCATTGGCGAGATCGTTGACGCTATCTCCCGCCTAGAAGGCAGCTACAGCGAGCGTGGTTTTGAACTACGTCAAATCAACGGGGGATGGCGTTTCTATAGCAAGGCTGAATATTCTCCGATCGTCGAGAAGTTTGTTCTCGATGGCCAGCAATCTCGACTCACACAAGCCGCTCTAGAGACCCTGGCCGTCATTGCCTACCGTCAACCTGTTTCCAGAGCAAGGGTTTCAGCTATACGTGGAGTAAATGTGGAAGCGGTGATGAAGACCCTCGTTACCCGTGGACTAGTGGAGGAAGCGGGTGTGGAGCATGAAACTGGGGCGATTCTGTATGCGACAACAAGCTATTTCCTAGAACGACTTGGATTGAATTCCCTCACGGATCTTCCGGCCTTAGCGCCCTATCTACCCGACCTCGAACGCCTGGATGAGATTCTCGATTCCCTTACTGATTAACGTCTAACCTTCAGATAGAGATAGAGTCTGCCCCATGCCCAGTATCCGCCTCAATAAGATCATTGCCGACGCTGGAATCACCAGTCGCCGCGGAGCTGACGAACTTATCAACGAGGGCCGCGTGAGCGTGAATGGCGAGATAGTCCGTGAGATGGGCGCTAAGTTCGACCCTGAAATCTCTACAGTCATGGTTGATGGTGAGACAATTAAAGGTAGTTTGACTAAGACTTATCTAGCACTTCATAAACCTAGAGGTGTTGTGTCTACCATGTATGACCCAGAGGGAAGGCCCTCTCTATCTGATTTCATCTCCTTAAGGACTGAACGCCTTTTTCACGTGGGGCGGTTGGATAAGGAGAGCGAAGGGCTGATCCTTCTCACAAACGATGGGGATATGACTTTCAGAGCAACCCACCCTTCATATGGGTTAGAGAAGACTTACCTCATTGAATATGCCGGCAAGCTTCCGGTGGGCGCAGCTAAGAGTTTGCTCAAAGGAATTGAATTGGAAGATGGGTTAGGTCGAGTTCTAGATTTCAAAGAGCTCTCACCTACCTGGCTGGAAGTGACAATCCATGAAGGGCGCTACCACATCATCCGTCGACTTATGGAAGCTGTCGGGGTTGATGTACTGCGGTTGATCCGAACCCGTTTTGGTCCGATTCTTTTGGGCGATGTGCTTGAGGGGCGTTGGCGAGACCTCAACGAGGTGGAGTTAATAAACCTACGTGAGGCTTTAGCGCTTTAACTCTTTATCGTTAAAAACAGCACCATGCGCAAAACGTATAAATCTATAAATCTCTATTTCTGCTCGGATTGAATAAAGATTTATCGACATTACAGCCTAATGATGACGCTTGATTCTGGCGAAAAGTATCTATAAGTCGATTTCTGCTGAATGAAGTAAATCGTTTCCGGATCTCGAAAATGGCAGTAAGGTTCTCTAGCGTTTAATGTATTTGTCGATTTATATAGATAGTGTTTAATACGCATACCCTCTGGATGGTGGAGTACGATTATCCAATGAGAGTTCGGGCGATTAGAGGAGCGATTCAGGTTTCTGCTAATACCGTTGCTGAAATAGCCGCGGGAGTGAAAGAGCTGATGCCTGCGATTTTGCAAGCTAACGAGATAGAGATCGACGATCTGATCTCTGTAATCTTTACCGCTACCCCTGATCTGACTGCCGATTTTCCTGCTGCCTCTGCGCGAGAGATCGGATTTGGGGCCGTTCCACTTATTTGCGCCTCTGAGATTGCCGTGCCTGGCGCGTTGGAAAGAGTAATTCGCGTGATGGTTCATGCCAATTTTGCTTCAGAAGATGGCGAAATTACCCACATTTACCTTAAAGGTGCGACCGCGTTGAGGCGCGATCTCGCTCAATGAAGCATCTGCGGGTGGTGGGTTCCGGGCTCATCGGCACCTCTATTGCCTTGGGGTTGAAGAATTCGAGCTATGTGATGACGATGATTGATTCGGACCCAGCGCGTCAGAAATTAGCTCAAGCTTTGGTGGGGGAGAGTTCAGATCAACCGGTCGATCTCGTGCTCATCGCTTGCCCCCTCGAAAAGTTCAAAGAGGTCATCGCCGCCGAGTTTGCACTCAATCCGAAGGCTCTCTTTATAGATATAGGTAGCGTTAAGAGTAAACCTCAACGTGAAGTTGATTCAATCCCGGGCCTGTCATCTAAGTTCTGTGGCAGCCATCCCATGGCAGGTCGTGAGGTTTCCGGACCTCAAGGAGCACGTGCAGATTTATTCCAAGGTCGAAGTTGGGTCTATTCACCTTCCCCTGACTCTTCTAATGAAGTGGTTACCGCCCTTGTCGAGATTATTGCTGCCTTAGGAGCGGTACCTATCCGCTTGGATCCTGCCACCCACGATGAGGCTGTTGCACTCGTTTCTCACTTGCCGCAAATTATTTCCTCACTGTTGGCTAGAACTTTGCGCGGCGCCCAGGAGAGTACTTTGGCCTTATCTGGTTCAGGTTTAACCGATACCACCCGGATAGCCGGTTCGGATCCGGGGTTGTGGCAAGAAATTATCAGCGCCAATAACGCCCAGATTCGCCCTCTTCTGGAATCGGTGGTGGCGGATTTGCAGGTGTTAATCGATGGATTGGGCGATGAGAGCGTGGTCCATGGATTCATTGAAAGCGGCAGATCCGCTCGCCAATTGATACCCGGCAAACATGGTGGCAGGCACCGTGATTATCACTATCTGCCGATTGTTATTGAAGATAAAGCTGGGCAACTTGCGCAATTGTTCGCTGAATGCGCGCAAGCACAAGTTAACGTTGAAGATTTGGCAATTGAACATTCGCCCGGTCAATTCACGGGGTTAATTACATTAGCGCTTTCGCAAAGCGATGCTTTGAAACTGAGCGAACATTTGAAGGCCAATGGTTGGAGCGTTCATCCGTCCCGCTAGGCAAGTTCAACAGACTAGGATTAACGCATGGGTATCGTTGTAGCAATTGATGGCCCAAGCGGAGCTGGCAAATCAAGCACTGCAAAATCTATTGCAATCCGTGCAGGGTGGAATTACCTAGACACTGGCGCGCTCTATCGGGCGTTAGCCTGGCTCGCAATCGAAAATAAAATTGCAGACCCTAAGGATTTGTTACGTGCGATGAAGGCACAGCCGCTCTCGTTCAATAGTGACCCGTCCGATCCCAAAATTTTTGCCGGCGGAGTGGATATCACTCGCGAAATACGAAGTGCAGAAGTTACCGAACGCGTGAGTGAAGTGAGTGCGCATCCAGAAGTGCGCACCGCATTGTTAGATGTACAAAGCAAGATTATTGCGACCGCTCGGAAAGGAATTATCGTTGAAGGTCGGGATATCGGAACTGTAGTGGTCCCGGATGCTCCTTTGAAAATCTTTCTCACGGCAGATCTTGGAGCACGCGCACGTCGTCGTGATCAAGAACTTAATAATGATTCCTTGGATGTATCGTTATTGCAGCAGGTAGAGAAATCTTTGGAACAAAGGGATTCGGCTGATTCGACACGCGCAACATCACCGCTAGCGATGGCCGCAGATGCAATCGTAATCGATTCGACGCAATTAGATTTGGAAGAGACAAGCGATCGAATTTGGGAATTGCTCAAGGAACGCAAATTACTAGGGTTGCCCATCGTGGCTTTATTAGGACGTCCCAACGTTGGAAAATCAACGCTAATCAATCGTTTTCTTGGTAGACGAGAAGCGATTGTTGAAGACACACCTGGGGTAACTCGCGATCGCGTGAAATACGAATGCACGTGGAACGGTCAAGACTTTATGGTCATGGACACTGGGGGATGGGAAGCCAAGCCAGATGGAATTTCGATTGGCGTAAGTTTAAATGCCGAGCTTGCAATGCAGGAGGCAGATGTTCTGCTTTTTGTTATTGATGCGCAAGTGGGAGCCCTTGATGAAGACGATGTATTGGTCCGCGATTTACGTAAAATGAAAAAGCCCATCATCTTGGTTGCGAATAAAGTTGACGGCGAACGTGAGGAAACGCAAGCTCACACTCTCTGGAATTTAGGTCTAGGAGAACCATATTTCGTATCTGCTCTTCATGGACGAGGCAGTGGTGATCTTTTGGATCACATCACTTCGGTTTTGCCTGAAGTGGGTGGAGCGCAAGTGCAAGATGGATATCGACGTGTTGCGTTGATTGGTAGACCTAACGTCGGAAAGTCCAGTCTCCTGAATATTCTGGCCGGGCAAAACCGTGCACTTGTTGACGATGTTGCTGGTACTACCCGCGATCCAATTGATGAACTCATCGATCTTGGTGGGTCGACCTGGAGATTTATCGACACTGCCGGTATTCGTCGACGCGCAAATCAACAAAGTGGTACCGACTATTACGCAACGCTACGTACGCAAGCGGCACTTGAACGCGCTGAAGTTGCAGTTGTTGTTTTGGATGCTGCGGAACCAATTTCTGAACAAGATTTGCGAATCATCACGATGGTTGAAGAAGCAGGTAAAGCGCTGATTATTGTGATGAATAAATGGGACCTTGTAGATGAAGATCGCCAAATTACTTTAGATCGCGAAGTTGATCGCCACTTAGATCAGGTCGAATGGGCACAACGCGTCAACCTCGCTGCCAAAACAGGTTGGCACCGCGATCGTTTGGCGCCGGCTCTACGAACCGCCTTAGCAAGTTGGGAACGCAGAGTCCCGACAAGCAAGCTCAACTCCTTCCTGGGAACTCTTATCGCTGCCACTCCGCCACCTGTTCGTGGGGGCAAGCAACCCAAGATTCTCTACGCCACTCAAGCTGGAATTTCACCACCTCGTTTCGTCATTTTTACAACTGGTTTTCTGGAGAGCTCTTATCGACGATTTATCGAGCGTCGCCTCCGCGAGGAATTTGGTTTTCCGGGAACGCCAGTTCAAGTTGCTGTACGTGTTCGTGAGCGTGAGTAGTATTTTCACCCTTGGGCGAGTTTTCGCCACCGGGGCGTAGCGCAGCTTGGTAGCGCACCAGGCTGGGGGTCTGGTTGTCGCAGGTTCAAATCCTGTCGCTCCGACATGAAGAATCAATTTTTCACGATACCCAATGCCCTGACGCTTTTACGTGGGCTCGGGATTCCACTCTTCATCTATTTGGCTCTCTCCAAGCACGCTGATTCGCTAGCCGTAGCGGTATTAGCTCTTGCTGGAGCCACGGATTATTTTGATGGGAAATTGGCTAGAGCGTGGAATCAAACGTCACGGTTAGGGGAGATTTTAGACCCTGCAATTGATCGTCTCTATATCGCCGCCGTGCTGATCACTCTATATCTGCGTCACGCAATTCCTTTCTGGGTTATTGCTCTGTTAGTTCTCCGTGATCTATTCCTTGGCGTTTTAACAATATTTCTAGTCCGAGCAGGAGGCTCGCCTCTCACAGTGACATACGCTGGCAAGGCTGCGACCTTCAATTTACTTTACGCTTTCCCGTTTTTGCTCTTGGCCTTGGGTAGCGGGTGGTTGGCTTCTCTATCCTTTGTTTTAGGTTGGAGTTTTGCGATCTGGGGGATTGCTCTTTATATTGGCACCGGAGTTCATTACTGGATTACAGGGTGGCGAAATATTGCCGCGGCACATAAGGTTTCATCTTCAGGGTCACAAGGCCATAAAGGGGATTTACATGTCTAGCGTTCCAACGAATTTGCAATATACCAAGGAACACGAATGGGTTTCGCAAGAAGCTGCTTCAGGTGTAGTTCGTATCGGCATCACTGATTTTGCTCAGAGCGCTTTAGGGGACATCGTGTATGTGCAACTACCTTCCATCGGGGATGCACTTGTTGCTGGCAAAGTATGTGGCGAAGTTGAATCAACAAAAAGTGTTTCCGAAATCTATTCACCGGTTTCTGGAACAGTCCAAGCAATCAATGAGAATCTAATTTCGTCACCAGAAGATTTGAACAGTGATCCTTATGGAAAAGGCTGGATGGTTGAAATCTCGCTATCTGGCATGCCTGCCGACCTCTTGAGCGCTGCGGAATACGCTGAACTCACGGCTTGATTTTCCCCTTCTAGAACCATAAGGTCAGCCTCAGGTTGATAGTCAGAGCTAGGGGGTGGGTATGAATGCAGATCGGTCCGATCGCGAACTAACCACCACATTGCACCTAGCGGTCCGAGGGGTCGTTTCAGATTCCCCTTCTCAAAAGTCACTCGAATCACTTGAATTATTGACCTCGGAAGAGCGCGAAGTAATTGCCAATCTCAATCGCGATGACGCGATGCTTTTGGTTCATCGCGGCGCACGCAAAGGATCGAGATTCCTTCTTAATCTCACAGATTCAACAATCGGTAGAGCGCCAGAGAGTGACATATTTCTTGATGATGTAACTGTTTCGCGGGTGCATGCGAAGATATCTCAGAGTAGTTCTAAGGAATTCACATTGGTGGATTCGGGCAGTTTGAACGGCACGTATGTAAATAATGTATCGATTACAAATTTGGTTCTTAGTAATGGTGATGAAGTTCAGATTGGTAAATTTCATATGCTTTTTCTTAGGGGAGAAAAATGAGCGTTCCAGCCCGTGCGTATTTAAGTATCGGAGAAGTTCTCAATAAGTTGCGTGGAGATTTCAGCGACATCACGATTTCCAAGATTCGATTTCTTGAGTCCGAAGGCTTGATCGAACCTCAGCGAACTCCGTCGGGTTATCGCAAATTCACCAATAGCGATCTTGAACGTCTTCGCTATGTACTTCTTGCTCAGCGAGATCAATATTTGCCGCTAAGAGTTATTAAAGAGAATTTAGAAGCTTTGGATCGCGGATTGCAACCGGCTCAAGTTGCTGGGGGAGCACCGATGCCGCGCTTGGCAACTGTTGATGGAGAGATTGCTCCTTCGAGTTTTGGTCAATCAAGTGATTTGCGTTTATCTCGCGAAGAGCTTCTCTCTTCAAGCGGAATTAATGAAGAACAACTTGTAGAGCTTGAAGCTTATGGGCTGATAGCTTTGCGCGGTCGTCATTACGACTCGGATGCATTGTCGATAGCTCGTGCAGTTTCGGAGATGGCTGGTTTCGGAATTGAACCGCGCCATTTGCGATCATTTAAATCAGCGGCAGATCGCGAAATCGGTTTGATCGAACAGGTAATCACTCCTCTCGTGCGTCAGAAGAGCACTGAAGCCAAAGCTCGTGCCGAAGAAGTTCAACGCGAGATTGCTTCACTCTCTATTCGTTTGCATGCCGCTTTAGTTCGCGGTGGGTTACATCGACTTCGATAAGGAGATGATTCCTTTAGAAGTTGTCGGTGTTCGCATCGAGATGCCTTCGAATCAACCGATTGTGTTATTGAAAGAACGAGAAGGTTCGAGATATTTAGCTATCTGGGTTGGCTCATCCGAAGCAACTGCGATTGCTTTTGCGCAACAAGGAATATCACCGGCCAGGCCATTGACACATGATTTGATAGGGGAAGTGGTTGCTTCGTTGGAAGCTACCGTGAGTTCAGTGCAAATTGTCGAGATACGAGATGGAATTTTCTATTCTGATGTGGTCTTGACGAAGAAATCCGGAGTTACGGTTTCTATCTCAGCGAGGCCATCTGATGCTATTGCACTCGCACTGCGCACCAAGGCAGAGATATCTGCTTCCCCAGAATTACTGGATGAGGTCGGTATTTCTATCCCTGAGCAAGAAGGTGAATCGGCAGAAACCGAAGTAGAGCGTTTTAGAGAGTTTCTCGACCAGATTAACCCTGAGGATTTCCAAGGGTAGATTCTTTACCCAACCCATAGACGCTTGACTCGTGGATAGGTAGCGTTTACCCATGTTGGTCCAACGAGTTGCGCTCATCCTTCGTATTGCAGCTTTAACATTTTTTCTCGTTGGGGTACTTCTTATAGTCCGGGTCGATGTGATTACTACCGCCTTCGGTTTCAGTTCCAAATCGCTGACCTCGGAATTACGGTGGACGCTCCATTTACTCGGAGCAATTCTTCTCATTCCGGCGCTTTTAGCTCCTTTGGTCGCCGCTTTTGCAGGAGAGAGGGGATTGCGCCAAGCGGCCGCAGGTATGGCTTTTCTTTCATTGGCTCTGGGCGCTTTTCTCCTCCTCGCTCCAGGTGGATATGGAGTGGGAAAATTTGCTGTGGCAGGGATCGCCTTTGCATTCTCTGGCGCCTACTTCTTTGCGCTCAAAGGCAGGCGCCGTAACCGTTAACCTCTACTTGAGGTTTCAATCGTGTCGGTCATTGATAAACAGATAGGTGGCTCGTACCCTTACTCTACCTTCCCCCCAGAATCGAGCCCCCGTCATGGATACAGAGAACTCTGAAATTGGTTACCGCGGAGCCACCGCGTGCTCTGCTGCTGGAATTACCTATCGTCAATTGGATTACTGGGCACGTACTGGTTTGGTTGAACCAAGTATCCGCAATGCGATGGGATCGGGTTCTGCTCGACTTTACGGTTTTCGCGACATTCTCGTTTTGAAGGTTGTAAAGCGGTTGCTCGATGCTGGGGTTTCGCTACAAAATATCCGCATCGCAGTGACGCATTTACGCGATCGGGGAGTGGTCGAACTGGAACGCATGACTCTCATGAGCGACGGAGCCTCAATTTATGAATGTTCTAGTCCAGATGAAATCATCGATTTACTTGCCGGAGGGCAAGGGGTATTTGGTATCGCCATTGGCAAAGTGTGGAGTGAAGTTGAAGGCTCATTAGCGACTTTGCAAGGTGAGTTCAATGGTGAAGTTCAAAGTGGCGAAGGTAACGATGAACTCTCTGAACGTCGTAAGCGTAAAGGCGCTTAAATAGCTTTATCCTCATTCTTGCCTGGGTAGATGTAGGTTATAGCTCAAGGTGTCCGCACGATGGGAATGGGGAGTAATGACTGCTTCAAAGAAGCCTTTCGATTCTTTTGAGAAGCGGCATATCGGTCCAACCAACTCTGATGAAGATGCGATGCTCTCTGCACTTGGGTATTCATCGATGCAAGAGTTTATCTCGAAAGTGCTACCTGCAAATATCGCCTTAGCTAAGAAGATTGATCAAATTCTTCCAGGAGCACTGTCAGAGCCTGAAGTGATAGAACAACTGCATCTCTTGGCGGATAAAAATTCAATCTATAGATCTTTTATTGGTACTGGTTACTACGGCACTTTTACGCCTCCAGTTATATTACGCAATGTTTTAGAAAATCCAGCTTGGTATACCGCTTACACCCCGTATCAGCCAGAAATTTCCCAGGGTCGTTTAGAAGCTCTTTTTGCTTTTCAAAGTGCTGTTTGTGACTTAACAGGTTTACCTATAGCGAATGCTTCTATGTTGGATGAGGCCACCGCTGCTGCCGAAGCTATGACATTGGCCCGTCGCATATATAAAGGCAACGACGAAGCTATTTTTGCTCTTGATTCGAATCTGCATCCACAGACTATTGCTGTGGTGGCAACGCGAGCAAAGCCGCTTGGTATCGCAATCAAGATATTCGATGCTTCTGATATCTCGAAACTGCCAACTGAAGAACTCTTTGGAGTTCTCGTTCAATATCCAAACACATATGGCGAGATTATTGATTATCGGCCTTTAGCTTCGGCAGTTCATAATCGCGGTGCGCTTCTCATCGCAGCAACAGATTTGTTAGCACTCACTTTAATAACTCCACCTGGAGAGTGGGGAGCTGACGTTGCGGTGGGAAGTGCGCAACGTTTTGGAGTACCGATGGGCTTTGGCGGTCCTCACGCAGGGTTTATGTCTGTACGTTCTGGATTGGAGCGCGCAATGCCCGGGCGATTAATTGGACAGAGTATTGATAGTGACGGCAACCCCGGATTTAGATTAGCGCTGCAAACGCGTGAACAACATATTCGTCGTGATAAGGCGACAAGTAATATTTGCACCGCCCAAGTTCTTCTAGCAGTAATGAGCGCTTTCTACGCAATGTGGCATGGACCCCAAGGTTTGCGAAATATCGCAAATGCGATCAACCAGCACACAAATGATTTAGTTGCAGCACTTCGCAGTGCTGGTTATCTTATCGATAATGAATTCTTTTTCGATACATTTGTTGTCAACGTTAAGGATGCCAAAGAGATACATCGCAAGGCAAATGCAATCGGGATTAACCTTCGTTTTATCGATCAAATAAAAGTTGGCGTTTCACTAGATGAAACAACGAATGCGCAAACTTTGCGCGATCTTTGCGGAGTATTTGATGTTACTTCTACGGAGGAAGTTACTAGTAATCTCAATCAATTCTTGCGTACAACAGATTATTTGACGCACCCAATTTTCAACACTAATCATTCGGAAACTGCAATGATGCGTTATTTGCGCAATCTCTCTGATAGAGATCTCGCGCTCGATCGATCCATGATTCCTTTAGGTTCGTGCACGATGAAACTCAACGCAGTCACTGAAATGGAAGCTGTCACTTGGCCTGAATTCTCTTCGTTGCATCCTTTCGCTCCAAAGGAACAGAGCCAGGGGAGTCGCCAATTAGTCGCAGAACTTTCCGAATGGTTGATAGCGATTACTGGTTATGACGCGGTTTCCTTGCAACCTAATGCAGGCAGCCAAGGCGAGTTTGCAGGGTTGCTGGCTATCCGGAATTACCATGATTCACGAGGAGATGTGGCGCGCAATGTCTGTTTGATTCCTTCAAGTGCCCACGGGACTAACGCGGCAAGCGCTGTAATGGCCGGTATGAAAGTGGTCGTCGTTGAATGTGACGACCGTGGCAATGTGAGTCTTTCTGACCTCAAAGAGAAAATTGTTAAGTACTCACAAAACCTCGCGGCTCTTATGGTCACATATCCATCGACCCATGGGGTATTTGAATCAGCAATTAGCGATATTTGCGCCATGATTCATGATGCTGGTGGTCAGGTATACGTTGATGGCGCAAACCTCAATGCATTGGTGGGATTGGCGGCTCCCGGAAAGTTTGGAGCCGATGTTTCTCACTTAAATTTACATAAAACTTTCTGTATTCCTCATGGTGGCGGGGGACCAGGTGTTGGTCCAGTGGTTTGCAAATCACATTTAGCGCCTTTTTTACCGAACCATCCATTAGATGAAAGCGCTGGTCCTGCTTCAGGACCTGGTCCGATTAGCGCTGCGCCTTTTGGATCGGCAAGCATCCTGCCTATTTCATGGGCATACATTCGATTAATGGGTGGCGCAGGTTTAACTCATGCAACGGAAGTAGCAATTTTATCTGCGAATTTCATCGCTCACCGCTTAAACCAATATTTCCCGGTTCTCTATACGGGGGAGACGGGTTTAGTAGCTCATGAATGCATTCTCGATTTGCGCGAAATCACCAAAGAAACGGGCGTTACTGTCGATGATGTCGCTAAACGTTTAATGGATTACGGTTTCCATGCGCCCACAATGAGTTTTCCAGTACCGGGTACCTTGATGGTGGAGCCAACCGAGAGTGAAGATCGTCTGGAAATTGAACGATTTATCAACGCGATGATTGCGATCTACGATGAAATCCAGGAGATAGCCCAGGGTAAATATCCTCTTGAAAATTCTCCTTTACGCCGAGCCCCACATACCGCCGAACAGATAGTTTCAGACGGCTGGGAGCGTCCATACACACGCTCAATCGCCGCTTTCCCTATGGGAACTAACTCGGGTCAATTAATGGGGCGTAAAGGCAAATACTGGCCAACGGTGGGGCGGATAGATGGAGCCCACGGGGATAGGAACCTCATCTGCGCTTGTCCTTCTATTTCAGAGTACGAAACTACTTAACATAATGTAACTTATCGGCGTTATATCCTGCACGGCCACGTAGGGCCCACCGGGTAATTACCACGATCGCTTCGATAACGATGCTTCTATTCATTTTCGAAACGCCGGTTTCTCGTTCAATAAAGGTGATGGGAACTTGCACAATGGATGTTGTTAACGTTGAAATTGCTCGGACCATTTCTACTTGGAAAACATAACCTTCTGATGTGATGGCGTTGAAATTCAATTTTCGCAACATCTCTAATGAATAAACTCTAAAACCACCAGTAAGGTCATCAAAAGGTAATCTCAGAGCCAGCTGCGCATACTTGGTTCCGGCACGTGAAAGTAGCTGACGATAGATTGGCCAATTAACGGTTGAACCGCCTTCCATCCATCGTGTTCCAAGAACCAAATCTCCAGGGGAATTCAACATTCGGGCGAGATCGACGCTTCGATGTGAGCCATCACCATCCATGCTCACTATATGGGTGAAATTCAGCCCGGAATCTAATGCCCATTGAAATCCTGCCCTGTAGGCACTTCCTAATCCAGATTTTGATTCTCGCAAGAGTAAATGGATACGCGGCGAATTAAGAGATAGGACTCTCATAGCTGTTGAGTCCGGGGAATTATCATCAACAACGAGCACATCTGCGCAAATATTCTGCTCTATCAAGGAGGTAATAATATCGACAATTGAATCTGCTTCATTATATGTGGGAATGATTACTAATGTTTTCATATCAACTGATCAACAATCTTTTACGGATGCGAAGAAACAAAGGTAAAAGAATGAGAAATATTTCGATATATGCGCCGTAGTTATCAGAAAAAGATTTGCCTGCATGTAGCGCTAAAGTTGATTCTATAGTTGCAACACTATTAAGGTTCGTTTCTTGAGAAACCATCCCTTGTTTATTGATAAAGGCGCTCATTCCAGAAGTCGAAACACTGGCAATGTTACGTTGATGTTCGATAGCCCTTATCTGCGTGATTTGCATCTGTTGGGCCGATTCAGCGGAAAGTCCGAAAGTAGCGCTATTAGTCTGCACAAAGAGAAGGTTACTGCCGCTAGTGATTTCTCGTCCCAAGGTGTCATCCAGCAATTCAAAGCAGATGATGGAGCCTATTTTGGCCCTTCCGACGCGATGAAGTAGGGGGTCCTCCCCCGGGATGAAATCAATTACATCGGTGGCGTAAGGTGAAATTCTTTGCGCTAAAGATCGCCAGGGCATGTATTCGCCAAACGGAGTTAAATGTCGCTTCACATAGCGTGTATCCGCGCCATGATGAGGAAGCCAGAGAATTGATTCGTTGCGTAAGCCCAAAGACCCTTGAGTAACCGCACCGATGATGATCGGGATGTTGAATTCATCAACTAGATCTGTTAAATCTTGATTCACTTTACTGAAAAGAAATGGGTCAACGTCAACGCTGTTTTCAGGCCAGAGAATCAAATCTGGTTTGCCTTCATGGGTGTGAAGATATTTCTTAGTAGCGTTTAAGTGATTGTAGAAAACTGATGTCGCACGAGCGTTGAAATCCATTCCTAGCTCCGGGACTCCCCCCTGTACCGCAAGTATTCGCACAGATTCTCCGGAAATGCTCGTTAAGGTAAATGAACTAGCGACTGTGGCAAGAGTTATTGTTATACCTACGGTAAATGCTTTCAAGAATTGCTTCCTCCCAAGCAAAACCAAGCAGACCCCTACAAGGCAAGAAGTGAATGTTAGAAGGGGCGCTCCTCCCATCGCAGCTAAAGGCGCATAAGGGGCTTGCGCTTGGCTAAATGCCACTCTCCCCCAGCCAAAACCACCAAAGGGAAATCGCGTGCGCAACGCTTCTATCAAAACCCACATTGATAGAAAAGTGAGAAGCGAATTCTTCTTTTGAGTGTTAACAAAAGCAATGGGTAGCAAGAGGAGGCATTGCAGCAAAACAAGCAATATCCAAGGGGCCGAGCCAACGTAGCTACTCGTCCAATGTAATAATGGTGCGAAGAACGAAATGGCGAAGGCGATTGTGCGGGCCATCCGAATACGAAGTGAATCAGATTCTAAAGTTTTGATGAAGAGAGCTATAGCAACTGGAGCGAGATACCAGAGTGTGAATGGAGCAAAGGATGAAAAAAGCAAAAATCCACTGATAGGGGCGAGAAGATTTACCACTTCAGGGCCGCAACAAGTCGATCAATACTTGCGCCTAACCCAAAATCTTTCTGCATTTGATAGATAGAAGAAATATCTACTGGTTTTTGTGGAATTGCGAGCGAAACTTGAGGCAGTGCTACATCTCGTGCACACCGAACCAGAGTTGGCGCAATCGCTAGATACTCTTTTCCTTCGATAATCTTCTTTGCTAGGTTCGCAGAAAGAACGGGATGAGAGTTTTCTGCGGCTGCAATAATATCGGCGACATTAGCAAAATTGTTGGCAATGAGCGCAGCTCCCTTTTCGCCAATTCCACGAACTCCGGGTAAACCGTCAGATGGATCTCCCCTGAACATTGCAAATAGGTCATAACGATCTCCTGGAATTTGATACCGATTAGCCACCCATGATTCATCAACTAAATCATGTTGAGATAATCCCTTAGCCAGATAAACCACTTTAATATCCCGTTTATCATCAACCATCTGGAATAGATCGCGATCTCCAGTAACAATTCGGACCGAGCCTCGCTCTTGCACGGCAAAAGAAGCCATGACATCGTCGGCTTCGTAATCATCGACACCGATCACCGTGATACCAAATGCATCTAATACGTCGAGCAAAATCGGAATCTGGGGCGCCAATGTATCTGGCTCATCCTCTTCTCCCTCTTCATCTACTCGGTTCGCTTTATATTCAGGGAAAAGTTCAACTCTCCAAGTTGGGCGCCAGTCACCTTCTATGCATGCCACCAATCGGTTGGGGCGATATTGATTTATAAGCTTGGCAGTCATATCTAAATACCCACGTATCGCATTCACGGGCGTACCATCAGGGGCAAGCATGGTGTCTGGCATGCCGTAGTAAGCGCGATACCAGAGTGATGCGCTATCCAGCAACATCAGAGTCATAATGAACTTCCCATATAAGCAACGACTCCTCGATCTAACTTCTTGATGGCATCTCGCGCATTCGGGCGGAGTGTGTGGCTCGCAGTTGCAATTTGATTGAGTAGGTCGATCAATTGACGGATTGAACGTACAAAATCCCCCACAGATAAATCGCTACCTTTAAGAACGCTATCCAAAGAATGACCATTGGCCCAACGGAAGCTGATCCAACAGAACCCGAAATCTGGTTCGCGTTGCGTTTTGACTTGGTGATTGGATTCTAAAGATTCTAATCGCGCCCAAATCTTTACTACATCCGACAACGTCTCCTGAACTTTCCCACTAGGAATTCGGGGAGCCTGAGTTTCCTGTGTGCGAGCTTCAAAAATCATGCAAGAGAGAACGGAGAGAAGTTCGGGAGCAGATAAATCATTAAGAATGCCACTTCGGATACTTTCAGTAAGTAAGAGATCTGATTCCGCATAAATCTTTGCGAGAATCGCGCCTTGTGCAAGCGTTCGCTCCCCTTCTATGTAACCTAACTCTTCCAAAATGTCACAAACGCGGTCAAAGGTTCGTGCGATAACGTGAGTGCGGTTTTCCACTCTCCCTTGCAAACCTGCGTTTTCGCGCTCGAGTCGCGCAACTTTTTCGGCAACTCGAGCATGAGATTCTCGGTCGTTACAACTGTGACAAGGATGGTTGCGATGATTCTTGCGTAATTGCGCAAGATCGCCTTCTAAATGGGCTCGCTGTTTCTGGTCGAAACCCTTTTTGCTCTGTCTTTTGGAGAGCAAAGTTTCAGTTTCGCGAATCTCACTGCGTATCGACGCGTACTCGGCAAAGTTACCTAAATGGCAGAGCCCTTCCCCCTGGAGTTCATGGAGCGCTGTTGCATTTTTCGCAATTTGTCGATTCAGTCCTACTACCGCTCGATCCGCTTGAAATTGTGCGAAAGATGATTCGAGGGAACCGCGTGCACGTTCTCTTCCAAATCGTCCGATCAAATTTATCGACATGTTGTAGGTAGGGGTAAATGATGAACGTAAAGGATATGTTCGTGTCGAAGCCAATCCTGCGGCGGTTGCAGAATCTATTGCAGGCGACCATTGGATGAGAGCGTTACCTTCTATATCTATCCCTCGCCTACCTGCTCGACCCGTTAACTGCGTATATTCACCTGGCGTGATGGCTACATGGGCTTCGCCATTCCATTTAATCAATTTTTCAAGCACTACGGTTTTAGCAGGCATATTGATACCCAACGCTAGTGTTTCGGTAGCGAAAACCGCCTTAACTAATCCTTTTTGGAAAAGATCCTCGATAGCTGATTTGAAACTAGGTAATAATCCTGCGTGATGTGCAGCCACTCCTCTTTCTAGCCCTGCGATCCATTCAGCGAAACCGAGTACTTCCAAATCTTCTTCAGCTAAATCTTTGGTGTATGAAAGCGCAGTGGCACGAATGATCTCTCTTTCTGCCGGTGTTGTTAAGCGAATCCCTGCAGCCAAACAAGATTTAACCGCGGCATCGCAACCAACCCTTGAAAAAATAAAAGTAATCGCTGGCAGAAGCCCTTCTCTGGCAAGAAGCTCAATGATTTCTGGGCGCGAAAGACGGGAACGTTCAGGGTTCCATGACTTCTCTCTATGTCGTGGCGTCCTCACGCGTTTAAGGATCTCTCGTTCTCGGCGGAGAATCTCTGGGTTAACTACGCCAGTATTTACAAATAGATCTAACATTGCATCATCTATGAGAATGTGTTGGTATAACGGAACTGGTCTATTTTCAGTGACGATAACGTCGGTATCCCCACGTACTTCTTGCAGCCATTCTCCAAATTCTTCGGCGTTGGAAACGGTGGCCGAAAGGGAGATCACTTGAACACTCTCCATAAGGTGGATGAGAACTTCCTCCCAAACGGCTCCCCTGAATTTATCCGCTAAATAATGAACTTCATCCATCACTACAAACCCGAGCTTGTGCAATGTAGTGGAACCGGCATAAAGCATATTTCGCAGAACTTCGGTGGTCATTACCAATATATTCGCTTCAGAGTTAATACTTGTATCTCCGGTAAGTAAGCCAACGTTCCCTTCCCCAAATTGATCGACGAACTCTTGGTATTTCTGATTCGAAAGAGCTTTGATGGGGGTTGTGTAGAAACACTTCGTACCAGATCGGAGAGCCAGAAAAGCAGCAAACTCTCCTACAACTGTTTTGCCAGAACCCGTAGGTGCGGCCACGAGGACACCTTTGCCTGATTCCACGCTATTACAAGCTTGAACTTGGAAGTCATCAAAATCAAAGGAGAAGTTTTGAGCAAACTCGGTAGTGAAGGGAAATTTATTTCGTCGATTCGCGGCGGCAAACTTCTCCGCAGGAGTGCTCATCGTCTCCACGTGAGAAGTGCCTGAGGAACACTTTCGGCATGTATAGGAAGGGAACCGATTCTCTCTCCATCAGCATAAGCAACTGCTGCGGCTTCGATAATTACTTTTGCGCTCCGGTAAACTTTAACCGCGGGGTGTGAGATGTGCGTGCCTTTGTAGACTCGTGGAAACACACGTATGAATTCAAATTTTGAGATGGGCGTTAAGAGCACTACATCTAAAAGGTTGTCAGACACATCAGCGTCAGGGCAGACCAACATTCCACCACCATATGATTTGCCATTGCCAATACCAACAAGCATTGCCTGGGTTTCAATAACTTCATTATCCAGAGTTAATCGATAGTGACGTGGATTGAAAAGAGGTAACTCCATTGCTAGGGCAAGGTTATATTTCGACGGGCCTTTGGGCCATTTGAGTCTGTTAGCGCGTTCGTTAACAATCGAATCAAACCCGGTCGACAAAATCGCTGCAAACCACTCTCCGTCTGCCAAGCCTAGATCCATAGAAGTGGGTTTTTGAGTAATGACGATATCGAGCAATTCCCGCAATTGCGCTTTATGCCAACCAAGTGTTCTCACCAGATCATTGCCGGTGCCCGCAGGAATAAACGCTACGGGGATGGTTGTTGTGGCGCACTGTTGGATTACAAGGTGAGCTAGACCATCACCACCAACTGAAATTATCCCTGTAATTGGGTCACTTCTCTGTAAGAATTTTCGCAAATTCTCTGCAGTAGTGATGGCGTTAATACCCGTAATAACTTCATAGTTTAATTTATGGAGCGTGAGGTGTTCAATTACTTTTGATGCGTAGATGGCGCCTTTACCTCTACCTGAAATCGGATTTACAACCACTCCCCACATTGAGATTAAGCTTCTGCGTTTTCTAGACGTTTAGCTCGCCGTTTATCAACCAAAAGGGCAATTCCTCCGGCAATAAAATACAGAGTGCACAACGGCACCGCGAGCATGGCCATCGTTAATGGATCGGCAGTCGGAGTAAATGCCGCAGTAAACAAGGTGATACCAAATACCCAAAGTCTCCAAGGTTTCAAAATGGCCCGACCGGAGAGGAAACCGATCAGATTGAAAGAAACTAAGAATATGGGCAGCTCAAAAGCGATACCGAAGAGCAGGATGATTCTTAAAACGAAGTCTAAATAATCATCAAAGCGAATCAAATTCGACAAGGAGTTGGGAGTGAAGCCAAAGAGAACGCGAATCGCAATCGGAAGGATGATGAATCCGAGAGTTGCGCCAACAGCGAAAAATGGGGTGGCCGCGATAATGAAGAGAATTGAATTTCTCTTCTCTTTACGATGTAAACCTGGAGCGATAAAAGACCACAATTGGTAAAGCCAAAGTGGGGCGCTAATGATTAACCCAGCAAGAAAAGCTACTTTGATTTGCAGATTTAACGGTCCCAGAACGCCATTGATATAAAGTGAACCGCAGTGTGTTGCGTTTGTGGATTGCGCTAGCGAAAGATCGCAGACCGGCTTGGCCAGAGCTACGATAATTGGATTGTAATAAACCCAACCGATTACCGAAGCTAATAGGATAATTATCGACGAGCGAACGATTCTCTTTCGTAGCTCACGTAAATGATCAAGAAGCGGCATCCGACCGCCAGAGGTGGTCGCCATCGCTGTTATTTCTCCGCGCCGCCTTCAGCTTCGGTTCCCTTGTCATCCTTTTCGGGAGTTTTCATCTCAGTTTTGAAAACACGTAGGGATTTCGCAACTGAACGAGCAGAATCTGGGAGTCTCTTAGCTCCGAAAAGAACGACAAAGATCAAAGCAACAATCAACCAGTGGCTTGGTTCTCTCAGTCCGAACATTTGGTATATCTCCCTTGTGACAATATGGAATCAATTAACAAGGCAACGCTACCTTAGAGAAGTGGTATTCCGGCACCCTTGGTGTCAGAGTATTGAGCCAAGGCTCGCGCCGCTCGTTCTTTAGCGAGCCGCCGGCCTTCTATCGGGCTTAAAAGGCGGATTTCACCTGAAAAGCTGAGCACTTCGCGTACTAGCCACTCCACATTAAAGGTGTCTAGGTCCATAATCCGATTGCCCGTAGGGGTCGCCAAAGGGAAACGCTCCACGACGTTACGACTGAAATCAAGGAGTTCAATCTGGGCAGATATACGGGCTGGATCTACTGTCACAGCACTGTGACTCGAGGATTGGCGTGCACTCGAGCTGATCTCTGAAATGCGAGCCAATTTGAAATTCCGGTAATCATTAGCGGTATGGCAGAAAGCGATTAGGTATTCGGAACCGTTTTCAACATATAGCTCTACCGGGCTCACTTCACGATTATCGAGAGAATCCTTACTCTTTGAATGATAATTGAAAATTAAAGAAGTTCGATTTGCAATCGCTTCCTCAATCAAAGCTCGAATGCTCGGCGATATCACTGAAACAACATCCATTTGTTGAGGGGAAACTGTTGCTAGTGAAGTTCTCACCTTTAGAATCAATGAAGTTATTTCATTAGCCAACTCTGCAGATTCAGCGCTCAATTGCTCGTGTAGATAAGACAACCCAAGGAGTAGCGCCAAGGATTCATTCTTATCTAGAGATCGGGGATCTTGTAAAGTTTCCGCATTTCTTATCGTTACATACCCAGAATCAAATGAAATATCAATCAATTCCAGAGGCGTATATCCGGGTAAACCACACATCCATAGCGTGTTGAGATCTGCAAGAATTTGCTTTTCTGGCACTGCAAATTCACGAGCCAGTTCCGAGATTTCAATACCTTGATGCGTGAGCAGATAAGGGGCAAGATCAAGCAAGCGCGAAGCGCCCTCGAGACCGGATGTAGGGAGTTTCTTACTCATGGATAAGCACCAATTTTCGTAAAGTTGCGATGATACTTTCCTTGAGATGGGCAGGCGATTCCACAATCACGTCATCTCCATGCCAGAGCAAAAGGTTTAGAAATGTTTGCAGATATGGATAGGGAATAACGCACGTATCGAAATCATCGCCTTCTGTAATCGATTCCGCTCTCACGCGTAAATCGTGCCCCTTCCCCTTTCTAATCAGAATTACTGCCATATCTGTAGGACGCTCAAGGGAGATATCTAGATATCCTGAAGCGCTGAAATCTGCAGGAATCTCGAAAACGAATGATTTCTTGCCCACAGTCAACTCTGTACCAATTCGATCCAAACGGAAGGTTCGTAGCGAATCTCTTTCAATATCGAAACCAACGAGGTACCAATGGCCAAAGCGGTTACCGATTCCCATGGGATTAACTTTGCGTACTTCATATTGAGCCGATTGAGTCAGATACTGGAAAGAAATTGAATTTCTCTCTGAAATGGCGTCTAGCAAAGGTAAAAAATGCGGCGAATCAACAAAGATTTTGGGAGAAAGTGACGGTATAGATTGATAATCCGAATTTATACCAAGTGAGTTGAGTTTGATCAGGGCTGACTGCGCCGCTGATCCCAGTGATGCTTCCTGCCAAGCTTTGGCTGCTAAAGATAATAAAGCAATATCTTGACCATTGAGATCCTTGAGATTCAATGAATAATTTTCATGACGAATGCGATAGCCCGGCTCATCTTCAAAGAGTGGATCGACACTAGCTACTTCTATCGATATTCCGAGCGAACGTAAATCATCTTTATCTCGCTCAAACATGCGGTCTTTCGCTTCCGATGATCCTTCGTATCCTTCTACTGTGCGCAGGATTTCAGATTTAGTAAGGAATCTTTTTGTTGCTAAGAGAGCGATAGTTAAATTAATTAACCTTTCACTCTTGCGAGATGACATCGTAACCCCCCTTTGCAGGTCGACGACGTCGCGCCAAAACCTCTACACCAGGCGCCATTCTTCGCGTTTGAATCAGAAATCCAGTGTGGCCAATCATTCGATGTTGTGGACGTACCGCTAGTCCTTCGTGGTGCCAACCGCGAATGATTGATTCGGAACTTTCCGGTTCAGTAAAACGCCCGTCATCCTTGATTGCTTGTGCAGTTTCCGAAAGTTGAGTCGTAGTTGCAACATAGGCGAGAAAAACCCCACCTGGTCGTAATACTTTGGCCGCCAATTCCACGCATTCCCACGGAGCTAACATGTCCAAAATTACGCGATCGAAAGTTCCTACAATTTCTTGATCTTGTAGCGAGCCAATATCAAGCCTCCAATTAGAAGGCAATTGCGCAAAATAATCAGTAACGTTACTTGTCGCATTCTCGGCGAAATCCGCCCGTCGCTCAACGGAGTGAACGAATCCCTCTGGTCCAACGGCGCGAAGCAATGAAATTGTTAAGGCGCCGCTACCTACTCCAGCTTCGAGAACACGAGCGCCAGGGTAAATATCAGCGAATCCGACAATCAGCGCGGCATCCTTGGGGTAGATAATCGTGGCTCCTCGCTTCATGGAAAGAACGTAATCCGCGAGCAAAGGTTTGAATGCAGTGAATTTAAGGCCGCCACTTGTTTCTACTACTGAACCTTCGGGGGTTCCGATTAGATCATCGTGAACAATCCAACCCTTATGGGTGTGCCATTGTTGCCCTGGAAAAATCGTAAAACTGTACAACTTACCTTTGGAATCGGTTAGTTGCACGCGATCTCCGGCGGAGAATATTCCTGGTGTCGACACGGGAGTATCTTACGGTTCATCGTGCCCATTTGTGCGAGTATCGGAAGTGATGACGAATCTACGCCTCTCCCCTAGTCGGGTAAATGATTATCGGAACTGCCCACAACTCTATAAATACCGCGCAATCGACCAACTGCCAGAAGCTATCAGTCTGGATGCTGAGCGCGGGACTTTAGTGCATTCAATTCTTCAAGAGCTATTTGACGTCCCGCAAGGAGTTCGAACAGAGGAATTTGCTAATTCTCTTATTGAACGATTATGGGACGAACAGACAGCCGCAAAACCTGAATTAGCCGATCTGGTGAGCAGTCAAAAAGAATGGTTCGATCGCGTTGCCTCACTTTTATCAAACTATTTCACCATAGAGGAACCAAATTCTTTTGAACCAACCGAACGCGAATTACATGTTGAAATGAATCTTACGGAAGATATTTACCTCCACGGATATGTGGACAGGTTAGATATCGCCCCCAGTGGCGAAGTGCGAATCGTCGATTATAAAACAGGTAAAGCGCCAAAACCCAACTGGGAAGCGAAATCTCTTTTTCAGTTGCAGATCTACGCGCTTGTATATTGGCGCACTAGCGGACGTATTCCATCACTCCTGCAATTGCTTTATCTAGGAGATGGCAAGATTGTACGAAGCGTTCCGACCGAAGAGCAGCTAGAACGTACTGAACAAATACTTCTGGATATCGCGAAAGAAATATTGGAAGCTGCAAATCTTAACTCTTGGAAACCGAAACCTTCTAAGTTATGCGATTGGTGTTCTTTCAAGAATATTTGCCCAGCTTTCAATTCTTAAATTACCAAGTTTGGTATAGCTCTTCCAGATAGCTACGAGAACAAACTTCCAAGGAATCGACAATATGAGTACGGGAATTTGGTTGAATGGGTACCAAATGAGGAATAGCCAGAACGAATGCGCCACTATTTTGCGCGGCGCTCACTCCCGTTGCTGAATCTTCCAATATTAAACAATTGGAAATATCAACGTTGAGGGCTTTGGCTGCTTTGATATAGCCTTCTGGGTCAGGTTTTGTCTTGGTTACTTCGCTACTTGAAATTGAAATCTCAAAAGGATGATCGAGGAAATTGGATAAAACTGCGTCAACTAGAACTCGTGGGCTGGCCGAAACTAAAGCCATGGGGACCGATAGTTGGCGTAACTCGTTAATCAATTCTTGCGCACCAGGCATTATTGGAGCTCCGGTACTTAATCTCTGTGCCATTAAGGCAATAATTTCTTGAGTGAAATAAGGTCCTGACTCGGCTCCTTTGGCTAAGTCACTCATATATCGCCCCACACGATCCAATGGTCCACCAAGGCAATATGACTGATCTTCTTGCGTCCATTGAACGCCATATCTACCCATCAATTCCTTTTCGGATATCAACCACATTGGTTCGGAATCAACCAAAGTTCCGTCCATATCGAACAAAACTGCAGAAAAAAAGTCCTGAAGGTTACTTGTACCGTTAGTTGGCATTGAAATACTTAGCCTCTGGGTGATGGACGATAATGGCTGAAGTGGATTGTTCTGGGTGGAGTTGGAATTCTTCAGATAGTTCCACGCCGATACGGTCAGGCTCAAGCAACTGGCATAACTGAACCTGTTGTTCCAGATCAGGACAAGCAGGATAACCAAAGGAATATCTTGAACCTCTATAACCTTGATCCAATATTCCTTGCAACTCTAAAGAATCCTCTGCTCGTATCTGTAATTCTTCTCGGATACGTGCGTGCCAATGCTCAGCCAACGCTTCAGTGAGAGCAACGGACAATCCGTGTAGCTCGAGATATTCACGATAAGCGTTAGCTTCAAAAAGCTTCTTTGTGGCTAGGCTCACTGAATTACCCATGGTTACTACATGGAAGGCAACCACGTCCGTCTTGCCACTGTCTTTCGCAGCGAAAAAATCGGCAATACATAAACGTCGATCACGTCGTTGGCGAGGGAATGTGAAACGCACTCTCTCTTTACCTTCTTCGGGGCCCTCGTGATGGAGTATGACCAAATCATTTCCTTCGCTATAGCAAGGGAAATATCCATAGACAACTGCAGCGTTGAGCCAACCTTGGGCTAAAGATTCATTGAGAAGCGCACGTAACCTTGGACGACCTTCTTCTTCAACCATTTTTGCATATTCGCCACGCTCAGATTTCATACCCCATTGACCAACGAAAAGTGCTCGTTCATCCAGCATCCCAGAATAATCGGAAAGCGGAATGCCTTTAACGATACGGCTTCCCCAGAAAGGTGGGCGCGGGATGGGAATATCTACCGAAACACTACTTTTCGTTGTGTCTGCAGTTGAAATCTCTGTACCTTGTGGAACTTGCTTCACTCTGCGTTCACGCAGCGGCGGTAGCGAAATTTCTGTATCGCCTTTCTTGATCGCCATCATGGTGTCCATGAGCGACAGACCTTCGAACGCATCTTTTGCGTAACGCACCGAACCAGGAAAAACTGATGCTAGATCTTGTTCCACGTAAGTACGTGTAAGTGCCGCACCTCCAAGGATTATTGGCCAACGCTGATCCAAATTTCGATTCGTTAGCTCCTCAAGATTTTCTTTCATAATTACTGTAGATTTAACAAGGAGTCCGGACATTCCAATTACATCCGCATTTGATTCCTGAGCAGCGTCGATAATCTGGTTGATGGTTTGCTTGATCCCGATATTAACGACGTGATATCCGTTATTGGAAAGAATGATGTCAACGAGATTTTTACCTATATCGTGAACATCTCCTCGAACTGTCGCCAAAACCATTGTTCCCCGACCACCGGAATCAGCTTTCTCCATGAAAGGTTCCAAGTAGGCGACTGCGGATTTCATTACCTCAGCACTTTGCAGAACAAAGGGAAGTTGCATTTCGCCCTTGCCGAAGAGTTCTCCGACCGTCTTCATACCTTCAAGTAGATAATCATTGATAATAGTGAGCGCTGGAATACCGGAGTTAAGTGCTACATCTAAATCTTCAGGCAATCCAACTTTTTCGCCATCAATTATGCGGCGAGGTAGGCGTTTATCGATAGGGAGCGCAGCCAATTCCGCCGCTCTAGAAAGTTTAGTTGAAGTGATTTCAACTCCATCAAATAGAGCGAGAAATTCGGTCAAAGGATCATAAGTACATTCATCTCCGTCAAAAACCCGACGGTCGTAAACTAAATCCAGAGCTACTTCCCTTTGACGTTCGTCAATACGCGCCATCGGTGTGATTTTCGAGGGGTGGACAATGGCCGAGTCAAGCCCGGCAGCGACCGCTTCATGTAAGAAAACTGAGTTTAGAACCACCCGCGCAGCAGGATTTAAACCAAAGGAAATATTACTCACTCCCAAAGTTGTTTGGACTTGCGGGAATTCATTCTTCAATTGTCGTATGGCATTGATTGTTTCTATGCCATCTTTTCTAGTTTCTTCCTGTCCAGTAGCAATTGGAAATGTAAGGGTGTCTATGAGAATATCGCCGATATTCATTCCCCAAGTTTCGGTAAGTTCCGATATCAATCTTCGTGAAACACGCAATTTCCATTCGGCATCGCGAGCTTGACCCACTTCATCAATCGTTAATGCAATAACGCTAGCTCCGTGTTCTTTAACCAAAGGCATGATTCGAGAAAATCTAGACTCTGGCCCATCACCATCTTCAAAATTAACAGAGTTGATAACGCTTCGTCCGCCAAGGTGTTCCAAGCCAGCCTTAATCACCGCCGGTTCCGTGGAATCAAGAACTATCGGCAAAGTAGAAGCGGTTGCAAACCTGCTTGCAAGTTCGGCCATATCAGCCACTCCATCTCGGCCTACATAATCCACCGAGAGGTCCAACATGTGAGCGCCGTCGCGAATCTGATCACGGGCAATCTCGACACATGTTTGCCAATCCCCCGCCAAAAGCGCATCCCGAAAAGCTCGCGAACCATTAGCGTTAGTTCGCTCGCCTATAGCTAGGTATGTAAGGTCTTGGCGAAAAGGTACGTATTGATAAATAGAGGAAGCTCCGCGTTCCAATTCAGTGCTGCGGTGAACGCCTTTTAGTTCACCAATCGCTTTCACGACAGCTTCAAGATGCTCTGGAGTTGTACCGCAGCAACCACCTACGAGATTAACTCCGTAATCGCGAACAAACCCAGCTAAAGCTTTTCCTAAATCTTCTGGCGACAAAGGATATTGCGCCCCGTTGGCTCCAAGAATTGGTAAACCGGCATTGGGCATGACCGAAATCCCTGCATGTGCGGATTTACTCAGATAACGTAAATGTTCGGACATCTCTGTTGGACCTGTGGCGCAATTGAGTCCAATTAAATCAATGCCTAGAGGCTCGAGTGCGTTGAGAGCGGCACCAATTTCAGAACCAAGCAACATCGTTCCTGTGGTTTCAACAGTAACTTGCGCGATTATCACTACATCTCTGCCAGATTGCTCTACCGCCAATCGTGCGCCGTTGATGGCAGCTTTGGCCTGCAGCAGATCTTGAGTTGTTTCGATAAGTAAAGCGTCAACGCCGCCGTCGACCAAACCTTTGCTGCATTGTGCGTAAGCATCGCGCAGTTTTGTATAGGTGGTGTGTCCCAGACTAGGGAGTTTGGTCCCCGGTCCGATTGAACCTAATACATAGCGCGGTTTTTCATCTGTCGAATATTTATCCGCACTTATACGCGCAAGTTGGGCACCAGCGAACGCTAATTCGTAAATACGATCTTCAATTCCGTATTCGGCAAGGTTCGCCCAATTCGCGCCAAAAGTATTTGTTTCGATTGCATCGACGCCAACAGCTAGATAACGCTCATGAACGGATGCAACCAATTCTGGTCGGGTGACATTGAGAATCTCGTTACAGCCTTCGTGCCCTTGAAAATCCTCAAGCGTTGGGTTTGCGGCCTGTAGCATGGTCCCCATTGCGCCATCAGCAATTACGGTCCGTGCAGAGAGCGCTTGGCGTAGGGTCAATTTGGGGCTCGTCACTTGGGCGAGGTTACCGTAAGGTGGAGCGATGGAGATCATTGAAATCCCCGCGTTGAGAAATCCAGTCATGATTGCCGCTTTTGGCGGATGGAATGACGCGGGTGAAGCGGCGACTCAGGCTCTGGAGCATCTCATCTCTTTATGGCCAACGATACTTATAGGCCAAATCGATCCAGAAGATTATTACGATTTTCAAGTTAATCGCCCCTTAGTATCGATGGATCAAAATAACGTGCGAACAATCACATGGCCTTCAACGGACGTTTTGGCGCTGCAAACTCCACAATTCCCTTTCGATTTAGTTATCGTGCGCGGCCTTGAACCTTCGATGAGATGGAAAGATTTCGCAACATCCATCATGGATTTAGCGGACGATCTTGATATCACGATGCTCATCACCATTGGCTCTTTGCTTGCCGATACTCCACATTCACGACCAATTTCAATCTCTAGGAATGCAGGTACTCCCGAAATATCTCGGAGGCTTAACCTTGAAATGAGCAGTTATGAAGGTTCAACCGGAATCTTAGGGATTTTGCAGGATCTCGCTATTCGTAGAGGTATCGATGCAATCTCACTATGGGCATCTATTCCACATTACGCATCTGCCTCGCCATCGCCTAAAGCAATCTTGGCAATGATCAACACATTGGAAGATATTTTGGAAATTCCGCTCCCAATTGGCGATCTGCTCAATCAGTCACGAGATTGGGAAGAAAGCGTCAATGAACTCGCAGAAGAAGATAGTGAAGTGGGAGATTACGTTCGCCAACTAGAAGCCTCAAAGGATGCTGAAGGCCTTCCCGAAGCTACAGGTGATTCGATCGCTAAAGAATTTGAGAGATATTTTCGACGCGGAACGACAGAGTAATTCGTAGATATTTAAAAAGAAATCCCGAGCAAAGTATCCAAAGCTCGTGAAAGCTCTCCGGGTGACCCGCCAATTCCGCCGGTTTCGCTCTGATCACACCATCTTTTAAGGGCTGCAAAAACAGCAGGCGTATCTAAATCGTTAGACAGATGTGCGATTATTTCTTCAATAATCAAATCAGTTGGTGGCACTTCAGGGCGGGACAAGAGCAAACGTAAACGACCAATCAGGTCTTGTGCTTGTGCCAGTGCGTCGTCATTCCACATGTAATCTTGTGAATATCGTCGATTGATGAGTGCCACTTTGATAGCCATCGGGTCTATACCCTCGAGAATCATTGTGGAGAGAAAAAGAAGGTTTCCTAAACTTTTGCTCATTTTTTCGCCATGCAAACCAATCATCCCGGCATGCATGTAATTTCTCGAATATGGTTTCTTCCCAAGTGCAAACGCTTGTGATGCGCCAATATCATGATGAGGGAAGATCAAATCGTTTCCGCCTCCTTGAATATCGATCAGAAAACTTTCCTTAGGATCGGGATGTAGATATTCAAGCGCTATCGCGCAACATTCAATATGCCATCCGGGCCTTCCCTCGCCAAAAGGTGATGACCACGATGGTTCCCCGGGACGTTTAGCCATCCACACCAACGCATCAAGTGGGTCTTGTTTACCTGGCCGAAGTGGATCTCCCCCGCGTTGGGCAGAAATTGTGAGCATATCTTCGCGCGATAAGTGAGATCGTGATCCGAAGGCTGGATCACTTTCTGTGGCGAAATACTTATCCCCTTCTAGATCGTAAACAACCCCTGATTTCATCATCGATTCAACTGCAGAAATCACAAGCGGAATGGATTCAACAGCACCTATATAACTATCGGGAGGTATCACACGCAAAGCTGTCATGTCGCCACGGAAAAGTTCTATCTGCGAATGCGCAAGATCTTCCCAATCAACGCCATCTCTTTTTGCTCGTTCCAATAATGGATCATCAATATCTGTAACGTTCTCTACAAAAATTACGGATTTTCCCATTGCTCGCAGATAGCGATTAACGAGATCGAAAGTCAAATAAGTTGCAGCATGACCTAAATGGGTCGCATCATAAGGTGTGATACCGCATACATAGATCCGGTAAGTATCTTTAACCGGCAATTCAGAAAGCTTCTTCGTCGCAGAATCAAAAATCGAGAGCGGAGGAAAAAAGAACTTTTGATCGATAGGCGGAATTGCAATATCAGGCCACGAGTTCATTTGCTTATCCTAAAGCCAAAGAGATTAAAACGCTGGCCAAGGCACTGAAGGCCAATCCTGAGAAGGTAGCGGAAAAGATTTATCGGACAATAAACGTTCCACTCGCTTATGTAAGGCAGATATCTCCTCTTGAGTGAGCAAATTTGCTAAATCCTCCCCTAATGGCCCTTTTAAGGATGTGTGGAGGTTTTGTAGTGTGTGGATTTCTTCGGGCGATAGATCTTCACCGGCCCACTGCCATAGCACCGTACGCAATTTATCTTCTCTATGAAAAGTTACTCCATGATCACAACCAAAAAGATGACCATCTTCAGTTGGGAGCAGATGCCCAATCTTGCGATCAGTGTTATTGATTATTGCGTCAAAGAGCGCCATTTTACGCAATTGCGGATCATCGGTTTCAAAAAATGCAACTAAATCTATAGTTTCATCAATATCAATCCACGACTGCACCATTCCATCCCCAAATGGACCATCCCGGAGAATTGTGAGGGGAACCAGATGAAACCCCGCGCTTTCACTCACTAAGTATGAAGCGTATTCGCGGTTGGCTAATGTCCCTTCGGCAAAATCCCATAATGGCCGTTCACCGGCAATCGGTTTATAAATAACTGCAAGGCTTTCCCCGCCATACTCGATAGTCCCAAAGAGAGTGGCATTTGATGCATCCACAAGTCTGCCGGAAACTTTTAGTACACCATTTTCTAAAAGCGTTTTCTTTGACAATTTATCGCCTGTATCCATTTTCCCTCGGACATAGATGTCCATTGGGATCTAAAGGTAGTGAACAGAAAGGACAGGGGGGTCTACCGGCTGAAATAAGAAGTTCTGAACGAGTAGCAAACGCAGCTGCCATCTGTACCGACATATTGACCCGCAGAATATCCGGAGCATCTTCGTCTTCCTCGTCGGAAATCTCTTCACCCATCTCTCCATCGGAGGTGAGGGCTTGTAAAGTCAACGAAATTATTCCTCGATCTTCAAGCCACGTCAGTGCGATGAGCCCTACTCGAAACTCTTCCAATATTGGCAGTGACAAAGTTGTATCGTGCGATTCATCCCCCACGCGCTCCCCAGAAATATGGTTCTTCTTGAGAGCTCGAAGAAGATATGCGAGCCTTTCGGTGATCGCTGAAAGTTGTGATTTTTCAAGTATGACCGAAACAATTCTCGGCCCTTGAACAGCTTGTAAAAAGAAGGTCCTACTACCAGGTTCACCTAATGTACCTGCGCTAAATCGATCTGGAGGATCAAATAGGTGGATCGTGCGCGACATTTAGCGAACCTTCTTCTTCGCCAAACCTGCGCCACCACCAAGGAGAGTGGCTTTATTCTGTTTGGTTGCGAGTAAATCTCTTACTAAACCACGAGAATCATTAGCCAATAATAAACGTGCCTTGCTTTCGCCGAAGTCGATAACGGAAATCGAAGCAGGATCAACCACGAAACGTTGAAACTCATCGCCGTGCATACCTAAAGCGCTAGTGATGATCGCTTTAATTACATCTCCGTGCGAAACAAGAAGGACAGGACCTTTTCCTGGAAGATCAATAGCTCGATGAACTACTGACATAGCTCGTTGCGTCATGCCTGCAATAGCTTCGCCTTCAGGAAAAACCACACGAGAAGGATTATTTTGAACATCTTTCCAGAGCCGCTCTTTGTAGAGAGCTGTAAGTTTGCGTCCGCTCCATGATCCGTAATCAACTTCAGATAAATTCTTATCCAGGGTCGGGGCTATTCCTCCCCCATATTTAGAAACCCATGGTGCAATACTTTCTTGGCAACGTTCTAAGGGGCTGGTGAGAATTGCTCTCACCTTTATATCTCCTAGGCGTTCGGCTAAATTCTTGCTCTGCTCTATGCCTATCTCACTTAAATGAACTCCTGGGAGGCGTCCAGAAAGCACTCCAGCGTTATTGGCAGTGGAATGGGCATGTCGGATCAGAACTACAACCGTCATCTCGCGCCCTCCATATTTCGCAGTAAGGCACTTAGGTTATCGCAGGTATTGAGGAACGACTCTTGCTAGGGTCTGGTTATGGAATTAAGACGAGCTGGCTCGAGTGGGCTTACTCTCTCACGCCTTGGATTAGGCACTCTTACTTGGGGTCGCGATACAGACGAGCATGAAGCCGCCGACCAATGTCGGGCTTTTCTTGATGCAGGTGGAAATTTTATCGATACCGCGGCGATGTATGGAGATGGCGACAGTGAACGAACTATCGGTGGATTGATCGGAACGCTATTCAAACGCGAAGATGTGGTGATAGCAACAAAAGCGGGACTCTTAACTACTACTGGTGCGCGAGTTATTGATACATCCAGAAGATCAATCATCGCTGAATTGGATCGCTCTTTGGCTCGATTAGGAACCGATTACGTTGACCTCTGGCAAATTCACACTTGGGATGTAAACAATCCTCTAGATGACACCCTTTCGGCGTTGGACTACGCCTACCAATCTGGGAAAGCTCGCTATGTAGGTGTATCGAATTTTTCGGGCTGGCAAAGCGCTAGGGCAATTACTCGTCAAGAATCACATCCTGGAAAAGCACCAATTGCCACTCTTCAAAATGAATATTCGCTGCTCAATCGGAAAATTGAAAACGAAGTGATCCCATGTGCAGATTCGCTCAACGTTGGTCTGCTCGCATGGTCGCCTTTAGGCCGCGGGATATTAACTGGCAAGTATCGCAACGGAACTCCCAGTGATTCGCGCGCTGCGAGTCCGCATTTCGCGGGATTTGTAGAAAAATATCTCAACCCAAGAAGTGCGCGCATTGTTGAGGCAGTAGCAGTTGCTGCGGAAGGTTTGGGGTATTCACCCCTTGAAGTTGCTTTAGCTTGGGTTCGAGATGCGCCTTTCGTTACTAGCGCAATCGTTGGTGCGCGTACGGGAGCGCAACTTCGGGGAATCTTGGCCTCAGAGGAAATATCACTTCCGCCAATTGTGCGAGATGTTTTGGATGAAATATCTGCTTAGCAGGTACGCAAGAATTTCTCTAAAACATTCACGCCGAATTTCAAACCATCGACAGGGACGCGTTCATCAACCCCATGAAACAAAGACATGAAATCTAACTCAGGCGGAAGTCGCAAAGGCGAAAATCCATAGCCCTTAATACCCAATTCAGATAAAGCCTTGTTGTCGGTTCCGCCACTCATCAAATATGGAACAGGTATTCCTTGAGGATCCTGTGAAATTAACGCAGCACACATCGCTTCCACTAAATCCCCTTCGAAACCCACTTCAAGAGCAATATCCCGAGTTAAGGTTTCAATTTCAATATCTTCGCCAACTATTTGACGAATGGTTGCATTAAGTTCATCCTCATAACCAGGAAGGAAACGGCCATCAATGACCGCAGATGCGCTCTGCGGAATAACGTTCGCTTTATACCCAGCTTCGAGCATCGTGGGATTTGCTGAGTTGGCCAATGTGGCACCGATCATTCGCGCAGTATTTCCAATTTCGGGAAGTAACGGACGTAGATCGTTGGGATCGTAAGGTTTACCTGTAGTGAGTGCTACCTGTGTGAAAAATGCTTTCACTGTTTCTGTATATCTTTGTGGCCAGATATGATTTCCAATTTTCGCCACAGCAGCAGACAAGGCAGTCAGAGCATTTTCATTATTTACCATCGATCCATGTCCTGCACGGCCGCGGGCAGTTAATTTCATCCAATGAATTCCTTTTTGTGCGGTTTCAATCAGATATAGACGTTTGCCTTCACCCACCGTTACTGAAAATCCTCCCACTTCAGAGATTGCTTCAGTGCAGCCGGCAAATACTTCTGGGTGCTCACGAACCATCCATCGTGATCCGAAGAGAGAACCAGCCTCTTCATCGGCAAAAAATACGATCACAAGGTTTCGAGGAGGTTTGTATCCCTCTTTTGCCCACTTGCGTAACACTGCCAAAATCATGGCATCCATATTTTTCATATCAAGAGCGCCGCGTCCCCAAATCATTCCGTCAGCGATGAGACCACTAAACGGATCAACGCTCCAATCGGCTGCGTTTGCTGGAACAACATCAAGGTGACCATGAACTACCAAACCTGCTCTAGCGCTATCACTGCCTTCAATATTGGCAACAACATTGCATCTACCGGGTGCTGATTCATAAATTCGCGATGAAATACCCACTTCTGACAATTTAGCTACGACATAATCGGCGATAGCCTTTTCATCTCCTTTGCCCTCCCCAAAATTAACGCTGGGGATGCGTATCATTTCTTGAGTTAATACGATGGCATCTTCTTCGAGTGAGGTGGTTTCCATAGAGCCATTCTCTCTGATTTCTGGCATGGGATTGGTATAGACGCCCTCGCTTTGTCCCATGAGTGCAAACCTTGCTATCGTTACCCCGCACTCGTCCGGGTGGCGGAATTGGCAGACGCGCTAGCTTGAGGTGCTAGTGCCCGCAAGGGCTTCGGGGTTCAAGTCCCCGTTCGGACACAAAATATAGGGAATTGAGGGCATGAAATGGAGCTAGCGCAATCTTTAGCTCTCATACGTGAAGTTCGCGATTTCCCCAAACCAGGAATCAATTTCTTTGATATCACTCCCCTATTAGCCAGTCCTGAAGGGTTTGCGACAATCGTTGATACATTTAAAGATCTAGACCCCGGAGCGGAAATTTTTGTAGGGATAGAAGCACGAGGATTCATTTTGGCTTCGGCTCTAGCGGGCGCTGTTAAAAAAGGATTCGTACCTATCCGCAAAGCAGGCAAACTACCTTTTGCAACTATCAGCCAAAGATACAGTTTGGAATATGGCGAAGATTGCCTAGAAATTCATACCGACGCCCTGAAAGCCGGGGATAAAACCTTGATCATTGACGATGTCCTTGCAACTGGCGGAACTATTGCTGCAGCAATTGCCTTGGTTCGCGCGACAGGGGCAGATGTGGAAAATGTCGCAGTTCTCATTGAATTGACCGCATTGGGTGGCCGGGAATATTTGCAAAAGATCTATCCAGAAATCAATCTCTTCGCGGTGTTACAAGTATGAAGTGCGTAAATATGATTAGATTTCACAATGGCTGAATTGATTTACTACTGCGGCACGATGGATAGCGGCAAATCCACATTGGCCCTGCAGACGGCCCACAACCATCACAGCCGTGGGCGTACTGGTTTGATCTTCACGAGCAAAGATCGCGCAGGCAGCGGTGTTATCTCTTCGCGCTTGGGCCTGCAACGTAAAGCAATTGAGGTCGAACCAACTATGGACCTCCATCGATTTGTCGTAGATCAACTTTCAATGGGCGAACGAATTGATTACGTAATTTGCGATGAGGCTCAGTTCTATGAACCTGCACAAATAGAACAGTTGGCAAAGATTGTTGATGGCTTGAGTATCGATGTTTTCGCCTTTGGAATTCTTACCGATTTTCGCACCTCTTTATTCCCTGGATCTGCTCGATTGATTGAATTATCTGACCGAGTCAATACCCTGCAAGTTGAAGCTCTGTGTTGGTGCGGAGCACGCGCCACCCATAATGCACGAACTGTGGGCGGAGTTATGGTGACTACAGGGGAACAGGTTGTTGTAGGAGATGTCTCTTCTGCTCAGGAAGTAGCCTACGAAGTTCTATGTCGCCGCCATCACATGCGCGAGGTAACTGCAAGAGCTTCCAAAGCTGGGCACACCTCGGTTGAAACGCTACCTTTCAAGCCAGAAAGAATCTAAATACTTCTCATTGCTTGAATATGTGGGTTTACATTGATAGCGAATGCACAGCTAAGGCCAGCACCGGAGCTATCAACAAGGCAGGTAGCAAATTGCCCACAGCAACGCTCTTTATCTTAAGAAGTTTCAAACCGATAGCTACCAACATCAATCCCCCAGTAACAGTCATGGCATCTACTTGGTAGCCAAGTAAAATTGAACCCAATCCAAGACCGATGATCGTCCATATCCCCTGATATATCGCAACAGGGAATGCAGAAAGCGCTACACCCCAACCCAACGTGGCGGCAAAAGCCATGGCGGCGAAAAAATCCAACGAACTTTTCAACAGAAGTTGATCGATACCGGTAGACATGCCATCGCTAATGCTGCCCAAAATGGCTAGCGGTCCAATCGCAAAGAGCAACGAAGCGGAGACAAAACCCTCAACGAAATGACTTTCAGCGCTCGCCCCAAAGCGAATTCGCAATCTCTGGCCCAATCCATCTAAACGATCTTCTAGGCGTGCCGCTGAACCGATGAACCCGCCAATGAGTAAGGACAGTAGAACGACAAGAAGAGTCCAACCCGTGGGCAACGATTCAATGTAACGAGAAGACCACATAACTTTAAGGGCGCTTGCTGCCCCAAGCAAAGTGGTGAGCCCAAGAACATCTGTAAGCAAATCTCTGGTTTTTAAAGAAAGTTTGGAACCCACAAGTACGCCGATACCCGCTCCAAAGATTATTGTGGCGAAATTGATAACCGTTCCAACGCCTGGAAACATTTAAGCAAATCGAATCAGTGAGGCGACGCCTAGCACTAGGCAATAGATAGCGAATGGATATAGCGAACGTGATTTGAACCATTTCACCAAGAAAACAACGGATGCATACGTGCAGATAAATGAAACTACAGAGCCGGCCAGAATTGGTCCAATCAGATGCGAATATTCGGGCGCAAGAAGTTCGGGTAATTTCTTTACGGAGGCACCGAGAATCACTGGCAGGGCCAATAAGAAAGCAAAATCCGAAGCGGTAGCGTGGGATAAACCACGTAGCAAGCCAGAACTCATAGTGATACCAAATCTGCTGATACCAGCAAAAAGCGCCAACGACTGCCCTAGGCCAATAGTGAGAGCAATGCGTGGAGTTACTTTCTCGGTGATTTGGAGATCTTCAGCGAGATCTGTGCTTGATCCAAAGTTACGATGTGAAAATTTCTCTGCACAAATAAGGATTACTCCATTGATGGTGAGAAAAGCTGCTGCTGCAAATGGGTTTGCGAATAAACTCTTGATTTTATGTTCAAAGGCGAAAGCTAATAAAATGACCGGTAGAGTTGCCCATACAATCAACCAGAACACGCGCCCTTGGGTAGAAGGACGTTTGCGCAACGTGTTCACCCCACCGCCTATGAGACCGAGCCATCTTTTGCGGAAAACCCAAAAGAGAGCAAGAGCGCTAGCGAAATGCAATGCAATCGTCACCGTGAGGTAAGGAGAATTAGGATCGGTCGTGAATTTGCTCCACGAACCACCAAACCAGGCAGGAACGAGGACTGCGTGCCCCAAACTTGAAACAGGAAAAAGTTCAGTAATCCCTTGCACAAAACCGGTAAAAACAGCTTGAAAGTATGAAATCTCCATAAGGTAAATCATCGTATACGAACGTCTTGCACTTGTTCGGCTTAAACCTCCGATAACCTGTTCCAATGTCTCAAGGGCCACGTGTGATTAAACGGATAAATAACTGGCTGAAACCACACCGGACGATTCCGATTACACCTTGGCGAGCCACGAACACATGGAACCTAGCTCCGTTGCGAGTTCTCATCTTGGCAATTGGTTTATTTATCTTTGGGCTAGGCGAAGCGCTCCTTGTGCAATCGAATTTGGGTAACTCCCCTTGGGTGGTATTTGCTCAAGGGCTCTCGACAAAATTGCCTCTCTCAATTGGTTGGTCAACTTTCGCAATTAGCTGCGCGGTGCTCTTGCTCTGGATTCCATTGGCACAAAAACCAGGATTCGGAACAATCTCTAATATCGTTCTTATCGCTTTCGCTCTACAACTAGGCGTTGATCACATTCCGGAGCAGAAGAACTTCTGGGCAGGCTTGGTCTATGCGCTCACAGGAATTGCATTGGTCGGAATAGCTTCGAGTCTTTACATCACCACGGGCCTTGGAGCTGGGCCTCGAGATGGCCTCATGACTGGTATCCACTACAAAACGCAGGTTCGTGTTGGCCGTGTACGACTTGGTATCGAAGCCCTGGTTCTGATGGTAGGGGCCGCACTTGGAGGTCAGGTAGGGGTCGGAACGGCGCTTTTCGCGCTCCTGGTGGGGCAGGCAGTGGCAATTTCCTTTGGCGTCATGGCTCGCCTTACCCACAAGTAACATAAATCCCCCGCTACCGTAAAGCCCTTCCTTCGGTCTGTGAGCCGTAATTTCACACGGGGTCGCAAACACCCCCGATAACAAAATCAGGAAGGTTCGACATGCTCGATAGTTATTTTAAAATCTCAGAACGTGGTTCTACTCTCGGCCGTGAAGTGCGCGGAGGTCTCGTCACCTTCTTCACCATGGCATATATCGTGGCTCTTAACCCCATCATCTTGGCTTATTCGCAAGATGCTAACCATCAATTCCTCTTCGGCGGAGATCATCCAGAACCAGGAATGGTTGCTGCTACCACTGCTTTAGTAGCGGGAATTCTTACCCTGCTCATGGGCGCCGTAGCAAATTACCCATTGGCACTAGCCACCGGACTTGGTCTAAATACTTTTGTTGCTGTCGGTATCGCCTCCAAGATGACGTGGGCCGCAGCGATGGGCTTGGTAGTTCTCGAAGGTTTGATCATCCTCGTGCTTGTACTGACTGGATTCCGTGTTGCAGTATTTAGAGCCGTTCCTGCGCAATTGAAAATTGCGATCTCTGTCGGTATCGGACTTTTCATTACCTTAATCGGCCTAGTCGACGCGGGCTTCGTGCGTCGCACAGCTAGCGGACCAGTCCCTGTAGGCCTCGGAGTGAACGGAAATCTCGTGGGGTGGCCAACTGTCGTCTTTATTTTCGGCCTCATCCTCATCATTGCTCTGATGGTGAAGAATGTTAAAGGTGCGATTCTCATTGGTATCACTGTGGCTACGGTTGTTGCAGTCATCATCCAAAAGGCCTACAACATTGCACCAGGTTTTACAGATAACGGACCTGGAAATGCACCAACAATCGTGGATGGCGGCTGGGGATTAAATATTCCAGCGATTCCTACATCAATTGTTTCTACGCCAAAATTCAAATTCACTGGCCAATTCGACCTCTTTGGTGCATTTGGATTGAGCAACGTCACAATCATCGCTGCAGTTCTTCTGCTCTTCACTCTTCTGCTATCTGATTTCTTCGACACCGTTGGCACAGTTACTGCAATCGGTCACGAAGCTGGACTGGCAGATGAAAACGGAAACGTTCCAAATATCAACAAGATTCTTATCGTCGATTCTGTTGCTGCTGCAGCTGGTGGAGCTGCTGGTATTTCATCAAATACTAGCTACATCGAATCAGCAGCTGGCGTTGGAGAAGGTGCCCGCACAGGGTTGGCATCAGTCGTTACAGGTATTTGCTTCTTGCTAACAACTTTCCTCTCACCGCTAGTTAAGGTGATTCCTTATGAGGCTGCCACCCCAGCACTAGTCATTGTTGGTTTCTTGATGATGACACAAATCAAATCCATCAACTGGGATGATCTCGGAATCGCTATCCCCGCTTTCCTAACAATCATTCTGATGCCTTTCACCTACAATATTTCTGTAGGTATCGGTGCTGGATTTATTTCACACGTAGTTATTCGTTTAGTTCAGGGCCGTCGCAAAGAACTGCATCCTTTGCTTCTGTTGGTCTCAGCACTATTCGTCGTTTACTTCATGTCCTCACCAATTACTTCTTGGTTGAGCTAGCCCTATAGAAACACGAATCGGGAGGAGCTACGGCTCCTCCCGATTTTCTATGTCAACCGCCAATCAACTCCCTCTATGCCATGAGATATCAAGATTTCATTAGCACGAGTGAATGGGCGCGATTGGAAAAACCCACGATATGCCGAGAGTGGACTTGGGTGCGCTGATTCAACTTTCCACCCTTCATCAAAATGGTGCGAAACTTCTTGGGCTTGTTTACCCCACATAATTGCTACAACCCGTCGTGTTCCGAGAATTCTTGCTACTGCATCTGTAAATCCAACCCAACCAATCTCTTTATGACCATTGGATTGGCCATTAGGCACTGTAAGCACACGATTAATGAGAGCAACTCCTTGTCTTTCCCAGAGCCCTAAATCTCCATTGTTGGGCATCGGTAATGAACAGTCTTGGCTCCACTCTTTCAAGATATTTCGCAAAGTGGGAGGAAGTATCACAATGTTATTAGGCACCGAGAAAGCCAAACCCATGGCATGACCTGGGGTGGGATAAGGATCCTGACCGAAGATCGCAACTTTGATCGCTGATAATGGGGACCGGAATACACGCATAACTTCTGAACTCGTAGGTTGATACTCACTGTTGGCGAGAGATTTCTCGATCTTGGCTACATCGATCATTCTTTCTTGTAACGCAACTTGCCATTCTGGGTGCATGTGGTCGAACCAATTCATATCGCAGTAGCCCAAAACCGATCATTGCTCTTGTTCACTGAAATCGCGACGTTGAAAACCGAGCTGATATGTTCGGATGTAATCACATCATCGATGGGACCAGAAACCGCGATTTTTCCATCCTTCAGTAAAAGTGCATGCGTTGTTCCGCGTGGGATCTCTTCAATGTGATGGGTGATGAGAATCGTAACTGGCGCCGCGGGGTCTTGAGAAAATTCCGCGAATCTCTGTAACACATCTTCACGACCACCTACATCAAGGCCTGCTGCAGGTTCATCAAGGAGAAGAACTTCTGGATCAGCCATTAACGAGCGACAAATCTGAACACGCTTACGTTCGCCTTCGCTGAGGGTGCCGTACAAACGTTCTCCTAGATCACGTACTCCAAACGTAGTTAATAGAGCAACAGCTCTTGATTCGTCCCAAAGATCGTAATCTTCATTCCATCTGCCCACTATTGCGTAAGCAGCGGTTAAGACAACATCACGAACTCTCTCATCAAATGGAATGTTTTCGGCTAATACAGAACTACAAAATCCTATTCGCGGACGCAGTTCGAATACATCAGTGCGCCCCATCACCTTCCCTAAAATTTCCACAGTTCCTGCGGTAGGCATGCTCATCGCTGCCATCAATTTCATTAACGTTGATTTACCCGCTCCATTAGGGCCCAAAATTACCCATCTCTCGCCTTCGCGTACGCGCATGGTTACGGGGCCAAGAATTGTTGTAGCTCCCCGCCTCACGAGAGCGTTTTCGAGCGACAGAACATTAGCGGTATCCATATGGGGGTAAAGATACTCGTTTGAGCCCAAGAGCACCTTCATTCGCGGTAACCTGAGCAAGTGTCCGAGAATAAAAGCGTGGAATCCCCCTACACGGGATTGATACTACTTTCTGGTATCGATACACCCGGAATCACGCAAGCTCTTTTCTCCACTTTAGCGCCTTTTGCTGTTGCCATCATTGACGTTGAGCAAGTGGTTATTCGTGAACGCGTAATACTTACCGTGCTTATCTCCCTTAACGAATCACATGCCAAAGCCATAGATGCTGATTTGCAGGCATGCGCAGAGAAACTTGGGGTTGATATTGCAACATCGTTCTCACGCATCGCACCTGACTCAATCGCTGCAAAAACTGGCCTATTACATGTAGTTGCAATGGGCAGTCCGATGGTGCCAGCTGCAATAGCGGCGATTGCTGGATCTCTCGCCGACGAAGGCGCAAATATTGAGCGCATTTTCAGAACAGCTTCGTATCCACTTACTGCAGTCGAATTCGTTGTTTCCGGTGCAACCCAACAAGTTGCCAAAAGTGCGTTAGCTTCTGTTTCAGCGCTTCATAAAATTGATATTGCTGTACAGCCAGGTGGGTTAATGCGCTGGGCTAAGAAGTTGGTCCTTATGGATATGGACTCCACGCTGATTCAGCAAGAAGTGATAGAGCTACTCGCTGCCAAAGCTGGAGTGGAAAACCAAGTGAAAGAAATTACGGCAGCGGCTATGCGTGGAGAATTAGATTTTGAAGCTTCTCTGCGTTCCCGTGTGGCACTTCTCAGAGGGTTGAACGAATCGGTTATCGCAGAAGTTCGTGAAGAAATAGTGCTAACCCCTGGAGCTAGAACGCTCGTACGAACGCTCTCCAGACTGGGACATAGCGTTGCAGTGGTTTCAGGTGGCTTCATTGAAGTTATTGAGCCAATTTTGAAAGAATTGAATATTGATTACTATCGCGCGAATCAGTTGGAGATTGTTGACGGTGTGCTTACGGGCGGCCTCAAAGGCGCGATTATTGACCGAGCTGCCAAAGCCCAAGCTCTACGCGATTTTGCAGCTGAAATTGGAGTAGATATTGAACAAACTATTGCAATCGGTGACGGAGCTAACGACTTAGATATGATCGCGATTGCCGGATTAGGAATCGCATTCAACGCTAAACCAGCAGTAAAAGCGGCGGCCGATAGCGCCGTTACCCATCCGTACTTAGATTCGGTGCTCTATCTCATGGGTATCGCCCGTGAAGATATTGAGGAAGCCGATGGTCAAAGTCGACAAGCGTGAATATCTGTAACCAAAATCCCTCGCGCCCCTGCTTCCCAAAGTTCATCCATTAAACGATTGGTATCTTTTCGCAGAACCATCACGCGGACAGCGACCCACCCCGCCTTCTGTAAAGGTGAAATAGTTGGTGACTCCAATCCAGGCGTAATCGAACAAACCTTTTCGATCACTGCACTAGGAGCGTCATAATCTAAAAGAACATATTGACGCGCGATGACAACGCCTTGCAATCTGCGTATCAAGGTACTTAACCCCACAGGTAGATTACTTCCGGGACGCGCTATTACTATGGCTTCACTTGCAAGAATCGGATCTCCGAAGATTGAAAGCCCTGCCTGTCGCAGAGTATTTCCTGTGCTAACCACATCAGCAATTACATCGGCGACACCGAGTCGTACACTGCTTTCGACCGCTCCATCTAGGCGAACAACGCTCGCTTGGATAGAGTTGCGATTGAGAAAATCAGTAACGATTCCAGGATAGGCAGTTGCAATCCGTTTGCCCGCAATCCTTTCAACGCCAGCACTATCGCCTTCACGCGAGGCAAAGTAGAAAGATGAATGACCGAAATCCAGTGAGAGCACTTCAACCGCATTTGCAGCGGAATCAATCAAGAGATCGCGTCCAGTAATTCCAGCCTCTAACTCCCCCGAACCTACATAGAGCGCGATATCGCGAGGACGCAAATAATAGAATTCAATCTGATTATTTTCATCAACTAAAACAAGGTCTCTCGTATCCGTCCTTTGAATGTAACCAGCTTCACGCAGAATCTGCGCTGAACCCTCGGCCAAGGAACCCTTATTGGGTAACGCAATTTTCAACATAAAAAGCCTTCCTAAAGGTGACGATAGATATCGGTGGGTGAAATTCCTCGCGCAATCATGAGCACTTGTAGGTGGTACAAAAGTTGACTGATTTCGAGAGCTAACGCTTGATCATTCTCATGCTCAGCCGCAATCCATACTTCCCCGGCTTCTTCGAGAATCTTCTTACCGATGGTATGGATACCCGTTTCCAACTCTCGTGCGGTTCCTGAACCCGCCTCTCGCGTTTGAAGTTGCGTCCAAAGTTCATCAAAGCTCTTCATGGGGGAAGTTTACCTATATTCCAACTCACCAAGAGAGGTAATTGTTGGCCCCAATCACAGTACAGATTCAGCCAACTTTCGAAGAGCCGTCACCATTGAGGCCGGATCTTCTGCGGAAAAGACTGCACTGCCGGCAACAAATGTGTCCGCCCCAGCTTGCGCTGCCTGTTCAATGGTTTTCAGTGAAATACCCCCATCTACTTGCAACCAAATAGGGCGATTTCCGATAATTGAACGGGTCCGAGATATCTTCTGAAGCATTGGTTCCATGAAAGATTGTCCACCGAAACCTGGTTCCACCGTCATTATGAGAAACATATCTACCTCGTCGGCAAAGCTGGCGTAATCATCAATATCTGTCCCGGGTTTGATAGCCAACCCTGCCCTTGAACCCAGAGAACGTATCGTACGTAACGTCGAGGAGATATTAGTTGTTGCTTCCGAATGGATAGTGACACTCGAACATCCAATTTCTGCGAATTGCGGTCCGATTTGATCGCAATTCATCACCATTAAATGCGCATCCACTGGCAATACAGAATCGGAGACAATCTTGGAGGCAGCTTCAAAACTAAAAGTGAAATTTGGAACGAAAATATTATCCATCACATCCAAATGAACAAGATCTGAAACCTCACTGATGCGCCGAATTTCGCTTCCTAGATCCGTGAAATCAGCATTTAAGATGCTGGGAGTAATTCGAATCTCGCGCGTCATGGATTCAGTCTAACTAACTCCTTAGGAAACTCTTCTTAACAACGCCATAAACATTGCATCTGTTCCATGTACATGTGTCCACAATTGCATCGCGCCGTCGATAACCGCTCCGCTCAAAGCTTCGGGCAGGAACGGCAGAACGCTCACTTGTTCAATTCGACTATCTCGACGGAGAGCAGATGCTATTTGAACCTTCGTTTCGGCTAGATGCGGAGAACAGGTAACGTAAGCGATCAATCCGCCGATCTCACAAATATCGACCGCGGCATGCAACAATTCGCCTTGTAAATTTGAAAGTTCAGCGAGATCTTTAGGGGTGCGTCGCCAACGAACTTCTGGGCGCCGTCGAAGAGCCCCAATTCCAGTGCAGGGCACATCAACCAAAATCGCGCCGAACTTCTTTCCATGCGCCGCGAAATCGCGCCCATCCCCTACCCACAATTCTGTATCGACCACTACCTGCGCAACTAAATCTGCCCGTGATTGGGATATCTCATTGGCACTAAAAGATTTGCCAGAAAGTTGAGCCAAACTAGATAAAAGAGCTGACTTGCCGCCGGGGCCAGCACATAAATCCAGCCAAGAGCGTTGATCGGCAGCGGCATTTGCAAAAACCTGAACTACCAACTGCGAACCTTCATCCTGAACTCCAGCAAGTCGCTTTCGTATGAGTTCTACGTTAGTCGGGATATCAACTGATGTTGTCCCGTACAGCGAATATTGCAAAGGCGTTCCACCAATATCTATCAAATCCTGTTGTGTTGATCTACCGGGCCACGCCACAAATGTTGGTGAAGCCGGAACATTATTGGCAATGAGCGCTGCTTCAACCAGCTCTTCATTCTTTAGCAAATCGAAATATGCAGAAACAATCCATTCCGGATGCGAGTGCAAAATCGCTAGCCGCTCTACCGGATCTTTCAACAAAGTAACCGGATGCATCCATGTTTCAAGAGTTTGTGCACTCAATTTGCGTAATAACGCGTTGATATAGGAAGCTCGAGAATCGCCCGAAACCTTGCGCGCTAACTCAACGGTTGCCGAAACCGCTGCGTGTGTAGGAACTCTCATGTTGAAAAGTTGATGTAATCCCAAGCGACAAACGTCGATGATTGATTCATCCACCTCCTCGAAAGGTCGATCAATCACTTGCGAAATCATCCAGTCATACGTGCCTTGCATACGCAAGGTTCCATAAACTAATTCAGTAACAAACCCTTTATCTCTAGTTTCCAAATCTGAATCGGCCAATGCTTTTGGTAAAGTTAGGTTGGCGAACGCTCCTTCGCGATTGACTTGCGAAAAAACGGAATATGCTAATAAACGCGGCGCATCCGGTCTGGGAGATCGAAAACTCTTTGCGCCAGATTTCGGACGTTCAGACAAAACAATCACCATCAATCAAACGTGCCCCATTAACCCAGTCAGCCGAAGATAAATTACGTTTACCCGCTGGAAGGAGCGAAAGAATCTGCAACGCGCCAGAGCCCGTACCTACATACAATTTACGATCAACTACCTCGAGCCTTCCCTGCGCCAAGCTGCCATCGAAAGAAACCTCTTGCGCTCGGGTGATAACAATCGGCCACTGTCGCCACATACTCCACGCGCCGGGATTGGGCGTGAAAGCTCTCACTAATCGATCAATCTCCTGTGCAGATTTACTCCAATCAATCCGTGCTTCATTTTTGCGAACTTTAGGTGCTAACGAAACTCCAGAAGTACTTTGTGCAATCGGTTCCACACCGGCGGAAACCATATCAATCGTTTCAAGCAACGCACTCGGAGCCAGCAGGGAAAGTTCAGCAAGCACTTCTTCGGCATTCATCTTTGAATCTAATGCATATTCTCTACGTAGATATACAGGGCCTGTATCCATTCCCGGATCAAGTTTGAAGATCGAAATCCCTGAAACTTTATCTCCATTCAATATCGCTCGTTGAACTGGAGCTGCACCACGCCAGGCCGGCAAGAGAGAGAAATGGATATTGAGGAAGCCAAATTTTGGGATTGTTAGAATTTCTAGCGGAATAAGAACTCCGTAAGCCAGAGTAACTACCAAATCAATCTCTTTAAAGGGTTCAACCAATTCTGAAACGGATAGAGGTTCGATACATACAATTCCCTTCTCTTGCGCCCATAGGGCTACTGGCGATTTCCTAGCAGAAAGTCCTCTCCCGGCAGGTTTGCCTGGCTGGGTGACAACTATTGCTATGTGATGGCCGCTTGTGAGCAGTGCTTCTAGCGTAGGTATCGCTATCGCTGGAGTTGCGGCAACCGCAATCCGCATCAAAGACCGGAACCTAAAATGCTATGTGGAGAAACTTTGATTGTAGGTTCTGAACCAATTTCCTTGGCTAATCCAAACCATTCAGATTCACGAATCTCTTTCATCGCCAACTTACGATCTTCAGCACTTAAACGATCGATAAATAGTATGCCATCAAGATGATCAGTCTCATGCTGTAACGCACGGGCTAGAAGCTCAGTGCCTTCCACCGTGATCGGTTCTCCATGCATGTTCCAACCTTTTGCAATTGCTCGAAATGAACGAGGTGTTTCATACGATAGGGCGGGAAACGACAAGCATCCCTCTTCGCCCTCTTGCATTTCATCACTCAAATCCAAAGAAGGATTAATTAAATGACCCAATGTTTCGTCAATATCCCATACGAAAACTCGCAAACCAACGCCTATCTGCGGGGCCGCAAGTCCTGCGCCCGGAGCATCATGCATAGTGTCGATCAAATCCGCAACCAATGTTCGCAATTCTTTATCAAAATCAACAACTGCTGCAGCAGGAGTCAGGAGGACTGGATCGCCGAAGAGTCTAATAGGTTGAATAGGCATTGGCGGAGTCTACCAACTAGAGCAAAGAATAGGGATCAATCTTGATAATAAGCTTCTCTTTACGCGAAAGAACCCGCCGCTTCTGTATCTCATGAAGGAAATCAATCAATTCCTCTGCTTCAAGAACTGGAGCTGAAAGAACAATTCTAGATTTTGTTACATTGACCTTAAATGGTTCCAAGATGCGAGTACTTGGAGGGATTCGTTCTTCGGCCAAAGCCTGAACTAAACCACGCTGCATCTGCGCAATCTCACTATGTATTCCTTCAATCAGAACAAATCGAAAATACGGAGGCAATCCGATTTCCTGTCGAGATTGAAGTTCTCGACGCAATTGTGGAGCAGGATTCCATCGGGTCAGAGAATTAACGATCGGATGTGAATTTTCGAGAGAAACAAAAATCATGCCAGAGACTGAAACCAGAGATGCCGATGAGAAAAATTGGTTAGTCACTCGTTCAACCGCGCGCACATCACCTTGGCCGAAAAACCTCAACCCCTCAAGCAAGAAAACCGCCGCGTATCCCCCTTCAATGTAAGGTTCGCCACCTGGTGTCGCAATTACAAGCGCATTCGGACCTGCGTACTCTCTCTTAATGTTTTCACCTGATGAGTTAACAATCGGATAGCCGGGAAAAGATCGCCCAATCTCCTCGGCGAAGCGATCACTACCTTTTGCAAGTACGTATATTGCGCCACCATTGCACTCCTGGCATACCCATTGCGGGAATCTTTTCTGGCATATAGAGCATGCGGGTGGTGAGTTCGATCCAACCTGTAATAAAGCTCCGCCACATGAACATAAACCAACGTTCCGACATTTCGCGCAACGTAAGGCATTGGCATACCCTTTGGCGGGCACCAAAAAGAGCACACTTCCGCTTTTCAATGATTTGCGAACAAGAGAGAAGGCGTTAGAGGAGAGGAGTTCGCCGCGGTCTTGTACATCAGCAACTACATTCATTTTCCGGGATGAGAGTAGAAGGTTGAGCCAACCAATATCTATGAGTCTAGAAACTTCCAAAGATGGCGCAAATCCAACGAAAATAAGATTTACTTCCTCGTTTTGGGCTCGCAATATTGACACATCTCGAGCGTTCCACCCTGGGGATCTTGCCTCGTAATAATCTGGAGAACTTTCATCCGCGAGGATAACTGTCGAACCTTTCGCAAGTGGCGTGAAAACAGCGCCTCGCAACCCCACACCAATCTGCGCTGCACCCGAAACCATTGTGAGAAAATTTCGATATCGATCTGCGCGGGGCAGTGACCCATCAAGCCGTACACAAACTCCGTTAGGAAGAATCTCTGTAAGAAATCGCAAGACCGATATCAGCTCTGCTTCATCATTAACTATAAGCAACACCTGCCCGAGCAAGGATCGAGAAGCCGCTAAATTTGCAAGAAGAAGACTCTTGTTTTGGTGCGGAGGAATTGACCAATATCCACGAACGCTCGTTGCGCGCAATTCTTTAGGCAGAGCGCTTTCATCAATTGTGTACTCTGCGCTGGTAGGAGCATGAAGCGCTTCTTTGTCCACCGACACTAATGAGGGGGGAATCGCACCCCTGACTACATCGTAAGGCGAGCATCCCCAACGTTGCGCGACAGAGGTAAAGAGATCCAAGCTCGCCTGCGTTGCAATCGGATGCTTTGAAAGGACTCTTCCTATCTCTTTCAATTTACCTTGATTTTCGGAGGTTGCTACGCGTTCTACAACGATTCCTTCGTGCATTGTTGAACCGAATTCAACTTCTACCCGAATCCCAATCTGCACTTCATCTGAGAATATTTCCGGAACTAGGTAGTCGAAGGGCTCGTCAAGATGGTAAACCCCTGTATCCACCAATACGCGTGCGACAGGAAGAGATTTAGCTACTTCTAGCGCCGCTCTTTTTCCAACTTGGGAACGGAGCTTGAGCGGGCGTGGGATAGCCACGCGCACCTACCTAAGAGATCGCGGCGCGCAGTTCATCCACGCGATTAACTGCTTCCCACGTGAACTCAGGCAACTCGCGACCAAAGTGACCATAGGCGCTAGTGAGAGAATAAATCGGTCTCAATAAATCCAAATCACGAATAATTGCAGCCGGACGTAAATCAAATGTTGCGAGAACTGCGTCTTGAATCTTGGCTATTGGAGCTGTTTCTGTACCGAAAGTTTCAACGAAGAGTCCGACAGGTTGAGCTTTACCAATCGCATAGGCAACTTGAACTTCGCAGCGATTAGCTAATCCTGCCGCGACCACATTTTTGGCCACCCAGCGCATTGCATATGCTGCCGAACGATCAACTTTTGAAGGATCCTTACCACTGAATGCACCTCCACCATGGCGGGCCATTCCGCCATAAGTGTCAACAATGATTTTGCGGCCAGTTAAACCTGCATCTCCCATAGGTCCGCCGATTACAAAGCGCCCCGTGGGGTTAATAAGAATCTTTAGATCTCTACGTGGCAAATCTACTTGCGCGAGAATTGGGTCGATTACCTGAGCAATGATTTCGGAAGTAAGTTGACCAATTACATCAACTTCTTCAGAATGCTGGCTCGAAATTACGACTGTGTTGAGCGCTATTGCTCGATCACCGTCGTATTCGATTGTTACTTGCGTTTTCCCATCTGGGCGTAGATATGGGAGTTGGCCATTCTTGCGCACTAACGAAAGTTGTTGAGCAAGTTTGTGGGCTAACCAAATAGGTAGCGGCATCAATTCTTTTGTGTCGTTACATGCATAACCAAACATCAACCCTTGATCGCCGGCTCCTTGCAAATCTAGAGGATCGCCTGACGATGAGACACGATTCTCATAAGCATCATCAACGCCTTGAGCGATATCCTGGGATTGCTGTCCTACCGAAATTGATACTCCGCATGTATTACCGTCAAATCCTTTTTCGGAGGAATCGTAACCAATCCCCAAAACCGTGTCTCTCACGATACCCATTACATCGGCATATCCCTCGGTGGTAACTTCACCCGCTACATGCACTTGACCCGTCGTGATGAGCGTTTCAACAGCTACACGGCTCGTAGGGTCTTGTGACAGAAGTGAATCCAAAATCGCATCCGAAATTTGGTCAGCAATCTTGTCTGGATGACCTTCAGTAACGGATTCAGATGTAAATAGGCGTTTAGACATTGGGTAAACCTAACCGATGAGAGACCATATCGAGTAATTCATTAGCAAGCGTGTCTTTGGTGGTTTCGGCAATTTCCTTGGAATAGCCATCCTTGTCGATGATCCAACCATGAGTTAACTCTGAATTGAAGATGGCGCCCCCGGATACATCATTGACGTAAATCAAATCTATACCCTTAGTTTCAATCTTTCTTTGCGCGTTGGCAAACCCATCCTCTGTTTCGGCTGCAAATCCAACCAATATTTGACCACTTCGTCTTTGATGGGCCACCGATGCCAATAAATCTTCATTAGGCGTAAGTTCAATCTTCTCAAAACTTTTGCTCTTAATCTTATGAGCACTACTTTGCAATGGCCTTGCATCCGCAACCGCTGCGCACATAATCAACGCATCGCATTCTGCGAACGCTGCTTCTAGCGCGGTATGCATCTGCGCGGTACTCCCCACTTTAATAATTTCCGCACCTGCAACATCTGGCAAATGGGTATTTGCAGCAATAAGTTGAACGCGCGCTCCCCTAGATATAGCAGCGGCTGCCAAGGCATAACCTTGCTTGCCCGAAGAACGATTTCCAATGTAGCGGACGGGATCAATCTCTTCTCTAGTTCCTCCAGCTGTGATCAAGATACGTTTCCCTAAGAGATCTTGAGAAGGTCCGATAGATGCTTTAAACGCGATAATTATGGATTCTGTATCCGGGAACCTACCGATGCCGCTATCTGACCCGGTCAATCTACCTACGTGAGGTTCCATCACGGTTATACCCCGTGCACGTAAAAGTTCTACATTCGCAATCGTTGCCGCGTTAAGCCACATTTGTGGATGCATCGCAGGGACAATGAAAATCGGCGCTTGAGTAGCCAGAACTACATTTGTCAATAGATCATCTGCTCGACCGTGAGCTATTCGTGCAATGAGATCTGCAGTCGCCGGCGCTACCAAAAGATAATCAGATCTATCAGCTAATGCAATATGTGCGACGTTGGGAACGTCTTCCCACACTTGGGTATTCACTTGGCGGCCAGAGAGCGCTTCCCATGTTGTTTTGCCAACGAAATTAAGAGAAGAAGGGGTAGGGACAACGGTGACACCGAAACCAAAGTCTTGTAAACGACGCAGGAGATCACATGCTTTATATGCCGCAATCCCAGCACCAACGCCTAGAACTAATTCTTTTTTGGGCTCAGACATAGAGGTTCTCTTTTACGAAATGCGTGGGTGCAGAACGGTAACTACGCAGTAGGTTCGAGGTTTTCAATCGTAAGAAGGCCTTCGTTGATTTCACGAAGTGCAATCGACAAAGGTTTCTCATGTACATGCGTTTCAACCAGCGGTCCTACATATTCCAAAAGACCTTCACCCAATTGCGAGTAGTAAGCGTTGATCTGACGAGCTCGCTTTGCTGCGTACAAGACAAGGCTGTACTTGGAACCGCTCTTATCGAGAAGTTCGTCTATCGGTGGATTGGTAATGCCGTCCATTAAGCCTCCTAGTGAGTGGCCAAGGATACCAGCCGCGCGACAACGTTCTCGACCTCATCATTTACGAACACCAGATCGAACTCCTTGGCAGCAGCCATCTCATTTTGAGCCAATTCCAGGCGATGTGCTCGCCTTTCAGGAGTATCTGAGCCCCTGGCCTCTAAACGAGCAACCAGATGTTCCCAACTTGGCGGTTGAAGGAAGACCAAAATTGCTTCTTTACTGTGAGCTTTCACTTGGAAAGCTCCTTCGACCTCAATCTCCAAAAGTACATTTCTGCCTTGAACAAGAGCTTCTTCAACCCCCTTGCGAGGGGTGCCGTAACGGGCTCCAGCAAAAGATGCCCATTCTAAGAATTCATCAGTTGAAATCCCTTGGTCGAAACGTTCATCAGAAAAAAAATAATAATCAACGCCCTCTATCTCACCGACTCGTGGCGAGCGAGTAGTGGCTGAAACGGATACCCAGAAATCTGACACTTCACGAAGGCGGATAGCAACGGTGCTTTTACCCACACCACCCGGTCCTGATAAAACTATAAGTTTGCCGCGAGAAAGAGGTTCTGACTTTCCCGCAAATTCTGTAACTAAATCTGCGGTTTGCTTAACTCCTAAGCCTTGAATTCTACGTGTTGCAGAAATTCCGAATCTTTCCATCATGCCTGCAGCACGGATTTTGCCCACCCCTGGTATTGATTCGAGCAGTTCGCTCACTTTCATTTTTGCAATGAAAGGATCGCTTTTAGCCAGAGCGAGAACATCGTCAATTGTGATCTCATTGTTTTTTACTCGAGCTTTAACTGCAGCCCGACTCTTGCGAGATAACGCAGCTTTGCGCAAGGCCACTGCCCTTTGCTCCGGGGTCAAAATCGGAGGATTCGCCATTTCTCTAATCTATCGTTAACTAGAGATTCTTATTAATCTGCTCGGATATCTCAGATGCCTTCTTGGCCATTGCCGAAGCGCCTTGCTTCCATAAACCTGTAATGGGGCGTCCGATAACTACATAAGAGGCTCCAAGAGCCACAGCGGCTTCCGGTGTCATTGTGCGCGCTTGGTCATCAGAAACGCCATGGTCGGCAGGTCGGACTCCAGGAGTAATAATCGAGATACCAGGACCAACGGCTTCTCGTATCGCGACCACTTCTAACGGGGAACAAACTATTGCTGCCGCACCTGCTTTAACAGCCAATTTCGCCATATTTGTTGCAGTATCTAGCGCGCGACCTGCAAATCCTATTTCCCCAATTTCGCTATCACTAAGAGAGGTTAAAACCGTCACCGCAGTTATCTCTACAAGAGGGGCGTTTTCAACGGCTGCAGAAATCATCGCACTTCCTCCCGAAGCATGAACAGTGAGAAATCTAGGCGCGAGATCGGTCACCTGAGCAACCGCAGATGCAACAGTATTCGGTATGTCATGCAATTTTAGATCCAGAAATAGATCAGCACCGGAAATCTCGCGTATCTTCCTGACTCCTTCAGGTCCAAATTTCAAAAAGAACTCTAAACCCAATTTGTATGCGGCAATATATTCACTTGTCGTTTCAATCCAATTACGCGCCATGTCTAGATCAGGTGTATCCACGGCCAAAATAATTCTTGGATTATTCACCGTTCACCTCATCATCTCTGTGAGCGAAACCAATCGCCTGACGCAAAGAGGTAAATCCCTTTTCAACGAGAAGTTGAGCCAACTCCCTCTGAATCCGTACTGTAGCCAAGGGATCGGAAAATGATGCAGTGCCGACAGAAATCCCGCTTGCTCCTGCAAGAACCATTTCAAAAGCATCAGAGCCGTTTCGGACTCCCCCCATTCCTAGAATCGGGATATGCGGTAAGGCTTCATGTACTTGATAGATAGCGCGAACAGCAACTGGTCGTATTGCAGGACCTGAGAGTCCTCCAGTTTTCCCGCCGAGATGCGGTCTCATCGTTGATGTGTTGATCACCATTCCCAAAAGGGTGTTGATTAAAGCCAAACCATCTGCTCCGGCGTCAACAACTTCGCGTGCGATGGCAGCAATATCTGTTACATCGGGCGAAAGTTTCGCGATGATAGGTAAATCTCCACCTAGAGTTCGACGCACACCTTCAATAACGGCGCGGGCAGATTCAGGGTGACAAGCAAAAACTTGGCCGCGATTTTCAACATTGGGACATGAGATATTTACTTCAACTGCCGATAAACCAGTCACGGAACGAAGCTTTCTTGCCAAGACCGCATACTCCTCAACAGTTTCACCTGCGATGGAAACGATAACTCGAGCCCCAGTGGATACAAGCCAAGGAATATCGTTGGCAAGGAAGGCATCAATACCGGGTCCTTGCAAACCTATTGAATTCAGCATTCCGCTAGGAGTTTCAGCCATCCGCGGCGTTGGACGCCCTAAACGAGGTTTGATCATGATGGATTTTGTTACCACGCCGCCAATTTCATTGAGCGGAAAGAATTGAGAAAGCTCTCGTCCAGAACTCGCGCAACCGCTCGCCGTGAAAACGGGAAGCGGGAACCATGCATTTCCAAAACTCGTGGAGAAATCCAATTCAACGCTCATTGCGGCTGCCCTACCTGGTCCCAAAGAACTAGTTCACCGTCCATCACGGGGCCGTCAATGCATGACCGCACCATTGTGATATTTCCATCGCCGCCTTTGATGGGCAACACGCAGGTCATACATATGCCGATACCGCAAGCCATAGATTCTTCAACCGCGCATTGATGAACTATCTCGTTTCTCTTTGCAATGGTGGAGATAGCGGCCAACATCCCCATCGGGCCACATGAGTAAATAACATCTACTTCGCCATCTGCGATCAGCTGTTCCAAGGGATCGGTAACCCGTCCCATAATTCCAGTGCTTCCATCTTCGGTGTAAATTTTGAGCGAACTTACAGAGCGCTTGCCTTCTAGCGGAGCATAAATCTTCGCAGCGGCGCTTGCTCCTAAAATCATATCTACCCTGCATCCTCTTGATTTAAGAAGTTCAGCTAAACCAAAAAGGGGCGCAGAACCATATCCTCCGCCAATAAGTAACGCGCGAACTGGATTTGTGGGAATACCAAAAGGTGTCCCTAACGGCGCCACCAGATCTATATGTGCGCCCTCTGGTTGAGAAATCAACCATTTACTACCAGAACCATGTGGCGCAACAATCAGTTCCATTGTTCCGCCATATTCGCCTCTGTCTGAAATACGAGAGATTGCGAATGCTCGCCGAAGTACCATAGCCGACGACGGACCTCCAACATTTATGGCAACAAAATTACCTGGCTTGCAATGCTTAACGACTTCTCCCACATTGAGAAGTATTTGATGGTATTGGCCAACCCTTTTATTACTTAATACAGTGGCCGTTACCTGCTCTGCGTGACGGTTAATTTGACCCATGATTAACGCAACCATTCTTGCAATGGTTTAACTGTGAGTTCCCCTTGTTGTAGGGCGCGAATACCCGCAACAGCGGCGTTAAACCCAGCTGTTGTTGTAATACACGGAACAGATTTCTGGACCGCTGCTGTTCGTATCAGCCATCCATCTTGTCTAGTACCACGACCCACAGGAGTGTTAATCACGAGGTCAATACTTCCAGAATTAATGAAATCAACGATGGTTTTTTCACCGAAAGGACCCACCCCTTCGGAGTTCTTGCGTACTAAAGAGCACGGAACATCGTGTTCTTGCAGAAATTTCGCCGTACCAACAGTGGCTACAAGTGCAAAGCCCAATTCGATCAGCGCACGAGCCCCAGCCACACCATTCTCTTTATCTTTATCCGCAAGTGAAATAAAGGTGCGACCAGCCGCAGGTAGTGGGCCAAAAGCACTGATTTGACTCTTTGCATAACTTTCACCGAAGGTGTCAGCTATCCCCATCACTTCACCAGTAGAACGCATTTCCGGCCCCAACACTGCATCTACACCACGCCCATCACTTCTGCGGAAACGATTCCAGGGCAGGACCGCTTCCTTCACGGAAACACCACGCGCGACCCCGTCACCGGAAGCTGGCAGCGTTGCATCCACACGAAGCTCTGCGATAGATACCCCCAGTGAAATTCGAGCTGCTGCTTTGGCAAGTGAGACGCCGGTAGCTTTACTCACAAATGGAACCGTTCGTGAAGCACGTGGATTAGCTTCTAAGACATAAAGAATTTGCTCCGCCATGGCAAATTGAATATTAATCAATCCCCTTACGCCAACACTTTGAGCGATCTTATGAGTCGCTTTCCGAATCTCTGATAACTGAACGGTCGATAAAGTCATCGAAGGCAGAACGCATGCACTATCGCCGGAATGAATTCCTGCCTCTTCAATATGCTCCATAACTCCACCCATGTAGAGCTCGTGCCCGTCATAGAGCGCATCAACATCTATTTCGATCGCCGAATCTAAGAAGCGGTCTACAAGAACTGGATGATCGGGAGTGATATCGGTAGCACGACTAATGAATCCACCTAATGAAGCATCATCGTAAACAATCTCCATGCCACGTCCACCAAGAACAAAGGATGGACGAACGAGGACCGGATAACCAATTCTTTGTGCAATCAAAAGAGCCTCTTGCTGAGAAGAAGCCATACCAAATTCGGGTGCAGTTAAACCTTGTTCCAACAAAATGTTACCGAATGCTCCACGTTCTTCAGCAAGATTTATCGCTTCAGGGCTTGTTCCTAGAATCGTTACTCCTGCTTCTTTGAGCGCCGCCGCCAAACCTAACGGTGTTTGTCCGCCCAGTTGAGTGATTACTCCTAATACAGGACCAGCCAAGGTTTCAGCATGTATCACTTCTAGAACATCTTCCAACGACAGCGGTTCAAAATATAAACGATCGCTAGTGTCGTAATCTGTCGACACTGTCTCGGGATTGCAATTGATCATTACCGTTTCAAAACCATGTTTGCGCAGTTCGAAAGAGGCATGAACGCACGAATAATCAAATTCTATTCCTTGACCAATTCTGTTCGGCCCACTACCAAGGATGATCACGGCTGGTTTTGTCCGTGCAACTACTTCGGTCTCATCCTCATAACTCGAGTAGTAATAAGGTGTAAAAGCCGCAAATTCCGCTGCACATGTATCTACTGTTTTGAATACAGGTCGAATATCTGCAAGATGTCGTTGTTTGCGGATTTCAACTTCAGAGCTTCCCCGTAAAGAGGCGATTTGTGCGTCCGAGAAACCATGAGTCTTGGCCTTGCGAAGAACTAGATCGGTAACTTCACCACAGTTAGAAAGTTCACGTGCATAATCATTGATACTTTCGATCTGCTCAAGGAACCATCTATCAATCTTTGTTGCTTCATACACCTCTTCAATTGATGCGCCCAACCAAAGGGCTTGTTGCACCTCCTTCAGTCGATACTCTGTAGGAATTTGCATTGAAGATAGAAGCGCCATTTTGATTGATTCGGAACGCTCCTGAGGGAATGCGAAGGGAGCATTAGCTCTTTCTAATGAACGTAAAGCTTTCTGCAACGCCTCAGGGAACGAACGGCCGATAGCCATGGCCTCTCCGACACTCTTCATCGTCGTCGTTAACCTAGGATCAGCGTCTGGAAATTTCTCAAAAGCGAAACGTGGAACCTTGACAACAACATAATCCAATGTAGGTTCGAAAGAAGCTGGCGTGAGTTTAGTAATATCGTTCTGAATTTCATCTAGCGTATAGCCAATTGCCAATTTGGTTGCAATTTTCGCGATTGGAAAACCTGTCGCTTTTGAAGCCAAGGCACTTGAGCGCGACACTCTAGGATTCATTTCAATGACAATAATTCGCCCGTTGAGTGGATTTATTGCAAATTGAATATTGCACCCGCCGGTATCAACACCCACTTCTCGAATGATATCCAAAGAAAGATTGCGCAGCTTCTGAAATTCAACATCAGTCAAAGTCATCGCAGGTGCAACAGTGATGGAATCGCCCGTATGCACGCCCATTGGATCGATGTTTTCGATACTACAAACTATTACCACGTTATCTTTGTGGTCTCGCATTACTTCGAGTTCAAATTCCTTCCAACCAATAATTGATTCTTCGAGCAAAATTTCAGAAGTAGGGCTGTAACTCAATCCAGCGCCAGCAATCTGGCGAAGTTCGGATTCGTTGTAAGCAATCCCGGAACCAAGGCCTCCCATCGTGAAGGAGGGTCGAACCACGACGGGATATTGGAGAGATTGTGCACCAGTGACGCACTCTTCCAGAGTATGACAAATAATAGATTGCGCGGACTCACCGCCAACTTTTGCAACGATTGCACGGAAGAGTTCGCGGTTTTCGCCACGTTTGATAGCTTCAACATCGGCACCGATAAGACGTACGTTAAAACGCGCCAAGGTGCCTTTTTCGAATAATCCTATTGCCGCATTTAAAGCCGTCTGTCCACCCAAAGTTGCCAGCACAGCATCTGGTCGCTCTCGTTCTATCACGCGCTCCAAGAACTCAGGAGTGATGGGTTCTATATAAGTAGCATCGGCAAATTCTGGATCGGTCATTATTGTTGCTGGATTCGAATTAACAAGAATTACCCTAATGCCCTCTTCACGAAGAACACGGCACGCCTGGGTACCGGAATAATCAAATTCACAAGCTTGGCCAATGACAATTGGCCCGCTTCCAATCACTAAAACACTATTGATACTCAGGTCTCTAGGCATCAGAGAATCACCCACTGACCGGCCATCAAATCAATGAAACGATCAAATAGATAGGACGCATCGTGAGGGCCAGCTGCAGCTTCAGGGTGATATTGAACGCTGAACGCTGGCCTTTCTAATAGCGCCAAACCTTCAACAACTCCATCATTGAGAGAAAGGTGAGTGACTTCCCCAGGCCCATATACCGTCGTGAAAGTACCTTCGGTTGGCGCTTGCAATGCAAAGCCATGATTATGCGCGGTAATTTCAACTTTGCCCGTCGAACGGTCAATCACGGGTTGGTTGATTCCACGATGGCCAAATTGCAACTTATATGTTGAAAAACCTAAAGCTCTACCTAGGATTTGGTGCCCGAAACAAATGCCAAATATAGGAATCTCTGCTCCCAGAATTTCTCGAACGATTTCTACAGTTTTATCCATCGAAGCCGGATCACCTGGACCGTTGGAGAGAAAAACACCATCTGGTGAATATGATTTGATCTCTTCAAAGCTCGAATTGTAAGGAAGAACGTGAACTTCAACTCCTCGTTCGCTCAATGCACGAGGAGTTGCTGCTTTGATTCCTAGATCTAACGCGACAACAGTAAAACGCTTTTCACCGATTGCCGGAACCACATAAGGCGATTTAGTCGATACATCAGCCACTAAATTTGCGCCCACCATCGTGGGGCTCTTACGTACAGCGATTACCATCTCTTCGCGGGTCATTTCTAGACCAGAAAATATACCAACACGCATCGAACCGCGGTCCCTTAGGTGGCGCGTAATGGCTCGTGTATCTACTCCCTGAATACATACGATTCCTTCTTCAATTAACCATTCTTCGAGGGAACCTGTACTACGCCAATTACTAGTAACCGGGGATGGGTTACGGACTACGAAACCAGATACCCAGATCTTCTCAGATTCATGATCGTGTGGATTCACGCCAGTATTTCCGATATGTGGCGCCGTCATCACCACAACCTGTTTATGATACGAAGGATCCGTCAAAGTTTCCTGATAACCAGTCATTCCTGTCGCGAAAACCGCCTCACCGAAAGTCTCTCCGGAAGCGCCCCAACTTTCCCCTTCGAATATTCGACCATCATCCAAAACCAAATATGCACTAGCCATGTGTCACGTTTCCATTGAACATTGTTGCAATAACAACCCCGGGTAGTTCGAGCCCATGAAAAGGGGTATTGCGACTGCGAGACTTAACCAAATCACGATCTACCCGCCATGACAGCGAAGGGTTAACGATGGTGAGATTGGCTGGACTTCCCACCATTAAATCCAAACCTTGCTTCTCATATTTACCAATTTTTGCTGGGGCTATTGACATACGGTTAACTAAATCAGTCCACGTCATAAGCCCACTATCAATCATCGTTGCTTGGACAATTGAGAATGCAGTTTCTAATCCGATCATGCCAAACGCCGCCTCTTGCCATTCGCACTCTTTTGATTCAGTGGGATGTGGCGCATGATCGGTGGAAACTATATCGATCGTGCCATCGGCTAAGCCTTCGCGTAACGCCATTACATCTGCTTGCGTACGCAAAGGTGGATTTACTTTGTACACCGGATTATAAGAAATCGCTTCATCATCAGTGAGAAGCAAATGGTGTGGCGTAACCTCTGCAGTCACTTGAATTCCGCGAGCTTTTGCCCAGCGAACAATCTCTACTCCACCAGCGGTAGTGAGATGACAAATATGAATCCGAGATTGAACGTGATCGGCAAGAAGTACATCGCGCGCGATTATCGCTTCTTCTGCCACTGCCGGCCATCCTCGCAAACCTAAACGCGAAGAAACTATTCCTTCATTCATCTGGGCGCCTTGCGTAAGATCGGGATCTTGCGCATGCTGAGCGATCACTCCATCAAATTGTTTGATGTACTCCAATGCGCGTCTCATGACCATGGGGTCAGCGACGCAATTTCCGTCATCGCTAAAAACTCTTACGCGCGCTGCTGATTGAGCCATAGCTCCGATCTCGGACAAACTTTTCCCTAGCAAACCTTGAGTAACTGCACCTATGGGAAATACATCGCACAGTCCAGCTTCTTGGCCTAATCTGAATACTTGTTCGACCACTCCTGCCGTATCGGCTACAGGGGATGTGTTTGCCATCGCCGATAGCGCTGTAAAACCTCCTGCAGCGCCACTGCGGGAACCCGAAAGAACTGTTTCAGTATCTTCACGACCGGGTTCGCGCAAATGAGTATGTAGATCCACGAAACCCGGTAAAACCAGAGAATTAGATGCATCTATAACAATTGCCGAAGCGATTGCAGGATGGGTTATGGCGCTCCCCTTTTCTACGATCAGACCATCGGCGATATATAGATCGCGCTTAGATCCATCGGCAAGGGCTCCACCTTTGATTAAATAATTGCTCATGAATTCACCGATGGTTCTTCCTCTTGTAGACCAGCCAATAACAGGTAAAGAACAGCCATTCGCACGCTTACGCCATTAGTTACCTGTTCAACGATTACTGACCGAGCGCTGTCGGCACAATCAGCTGTGATTTCAAGTCCGCGATTCATTGGACCCGGGTGCATGATAATCGCGCCACTTTTAAGTGTTCGTAAGCGGTCTCGATTAAGACCAAAGAAGTGCGAATACTCACGTGGGTTCGGAAAGAAGAAATCATTCATTCGCTCTAACTGAACTCGCAACATCATCACAGCATCTACGATTGGCAAAACCGCATCCAAATCATAAGAAATCTGGACCGGCCAACTTTCTACTCCCACTGGAAGTAAGGTTGGCGGTGCGACCAAAATTACTTGCGCCCCTAAGAGCGTTAAAAGCTGAACATTAGAGCGAGCGACACGGGAATGAAGAATGTCTCCGACAATTGCAACTTGGAGCCCACGCAAATCTCCGGTACCTCCACCTAAATGTTTTCGAATCGTGAAAGCATCTAACAGCGCTTGCGTAGGATGTTCATGCGTTCCATCTCCAGCATTAATAACTGAGCCTGACATCCATTCGGAATCGGCTAACCACTGAGCAGCCCCAGATGCGCTGTGGCGGATAATTACCGCATCAGCGCCCATGGCTTGCAAGGTTTGAGCTGTGTCCTTGAGTGATTCACCTTTACTCACACTCGAACCTTTAGCAGAAAAATTGATAACGTCGGCAGAAAGTCGCTTCGCTGCAGCTTCAAAAGAGATTCGTGTACGTGTGGAATCTTCCAGGAAAAGATTGACGATAGTACGACCACGCAAAGTGGGTAGTTTCTTGACGGAGCTGGCAGAAACACGCGACATCTCTTGTGCTGTATCCAAGATACTCATCGCTGACGTGGGAGTTAGATCGGCGATGGAAAGTAGGTGCTTCATGAGGCGCCACCTTGAGATTCGAGCAGAACTTCATCGCAACCATCCATCTCCATGAGATGAACCTTTATGGATTGTGTGAGCGATGTGGGAAGGTTCTTACCAACGAAATCAGGACGTATGGGAAGTTGTCGATGTCCACGATCAACTAGTACTGCTAATTGAACACTTTTAGGACGGCCAATTTCTCCCAGTGCATCCAATGCGGCACGGATAGTTCGTCCAGAAAAGAGAACATCGTCAATCAAAACTACATCCCGTCCATCAATGCCCACAGAAGGGATATTGGTCGGCATCAACGCTCGTGGAGGTTGCATTCGCAGGTCATCGCGATGCAAAGTAATATCTAGAGTCCCTAGGGGAACAGTCGCTGATTCAATGGTGGCAATATTGCTGGCAATCCTCTGGGCTAGATGGACGCCTCGAGTGGGGATTCCAAGGAGAACTAGGGACTGTGAACCACTATTGCGTTCTAGAATCTCATGGGAAATGCGCATGAGGGCTCGCGTGATATCCGCGGCAGGCAGGGCTACGCTCATTAAAGCTCCTTCCCCGCCTCGCAGGACGGGTCTTAAAGGATTTTCAGTGGCGATACTAGCAGGGATCCTTGTGGAGAACTCTCTCAGGTGGATGGCGTTTCTCTCTATCCTGCGAAAATGTCAGAAACCACGAAATTCTTCAACCAACCAGATAGCGCATATGTAGCCCAAAGATTGCGGTCGATACGTCGGGCACGAAAATGGACCTTGCAGGATGTCGAACGCGAAAGTAAAGGTGCAATCAAAGCTATCGTCCTAGGCTCTTATGAACGAGGCGACCGATCTGTGAGCGTTAAGAAAGCCATCGAACTAGCTACCTTTTACGACCTCCCCGTGACGCAACTTTTCCAGGATGTTCCTAGCGCTAACGAAGAAAGTCTCACAGAGGTACTCCTGGTAATTGATTTGCGCAGCGCGGCTAGATTAGCGCCAACAGTGGCCGCAAATTACGCACTCATCTCCTATCTGAAAGCCATCACTCAGCGGCGCATGGATTGGAATGGAGAAATTCTCTCCCTCAGAAAGAGCGATCTCTCCAACATTGCACTCATTGTGGGCATGAGCGATGAAGAAACGCTCCGCTGGTTGCAGAACAACCGATTACTCATTACCAGCGATTAAAGGGCTAAATCGCCTTTGATAGAAGAAATGCGCCCTAGAACGCCGTGAATGTACCCAGCCGATTCATCGGTGGAAAGCTCTTTCGCCAAATTCAAAGCTTCATCAATCGCAACAGCATCTGGAACTGCTTCATTCCAAAGAATTTCAAATATTGCTAAACGCAGTATGTTTCGATCAACGGTCGGGAGTCGATCCATATCCCAACCTTTTGCATAAGTGGCAATCAACTCGTCAATCTTTCTCCGGTGTTCAGAAACTCCTGAAATCAACTCCGCAGCGAAGGAACGAATGGCAGGAAAATCAGGATCTGTTTCATTTGACACTCGAGTATCGAGAATTGTCATCGGAGAGGTTCCACGGATATCTGTTTCGAAGAGGATATCGAGAGCCTGCTTGCGAGCTTTACCTCTAGCGGACACTAGTTTGCGCGGCCGAGATAAGAACCGTCACGAGTATCAACAAGCACCTTTTCATCTTGTTTGATGAATAGTGGAACTTGAATTTCGATTCCCGTTTCGAGCGTCGCTGGTTTGGTGCCACCCGATGAGCGATCGCCTTGCAGGCCTGGCTCGGTGTAAGTAATAGTTAATGGGACTGATGCAGCTAATTCGATATACAAAGGGTTACCTTCATGCACAGCAACAATTGCATCGGTGTTCTCTAACATGTAGTTCGCAGCATCGCCTACTGTGGCGGTAGAAATCATCATTTGGTCATATGTCTTAGAATCCATAAAAACAAAATCTTCGCCATCACGGTAGAGATACTGCATCTCTCTTTTTTCCAAGATAGCTACTTCGATTTTCACGCCTGCGTTAAGGGTGCGATCAATCACTTTGCCGGACATAACAGATTTAAGTTTTGTTCGCACGAAAGCCGGTCCTTTACCTGGCTTTACATGCTGAAACTCCACCACATTCCATAGCTGGCCTTCGATATCTAAAGTCATACCGTTCTTTAAATCGTTTGTAGTTGCCACGAGAAATCCATTCCTATGTTGAATCGGCAGAAGTACTTAGCAGGAGGTAAGGATACCCTCCCTTTTCACTCTATATTTTCATCAGCTTCTTCATGGCCTCCAGCGCCAGAATGTAAGATTGCGGTCCAAAACCCGAAATACTCCCTGTCGCAACGCTCGAAATAACGGAAAGATGCCTGAATTCCTCACGCGCTTTTGGGTTAGATAAGTGAACTTCAATGAGTGGTGCTTTTAACATGGCAGCAGCGTCACCAATAGCATACGAATAATGCGTGAAGGCAGCAGGATTGAAAATGACAGGCGTTTTGCTGTCAGCAGCTTCATGAAGCCAACCAATTATCTGCGCTTCGTCGTCGCTCTGACGTATATCTAGGTCAAGGCCAGACCCTGCTACGTGTGCTTGCAAAAGTTCAACAAGTTGACTGTAAGAAAGATCCCCATAGAGTGATGAATCTCGGATATCGAGGCGACCCAGATTCGGTCCATTAAGAATAAGAATCTTCATTTGCATAGCCTCTCATAACTTAGAAATAAATCTTCGTCGCTAGGATTTTCGATGCGGAGTGTCTCGCCAATTTTGCTTAATCCTACAAATCTGACCGCGTTGCCTCGGGCTTTCTTATCCAATGAAAGAGCGGGAAGTAAATCGGTCCATGCCCCCCTATCGTAAGAAATTGGCAAGGCTAATTTCTGCAAGATGGCGCGGTGGCGATCAACTGCCTCCTTGGAAAGCAAGCCCTTCACATTCGCTAATTCAGCAGCAAAGATCATTCCGATGGCAACCGCTTCCCCATGCCGAAGGTTATATTTACTATGTGTTTCCACTGCATGCCCGAGCGTATGGCCATAATTCAAAATCTCTCGAGCGAACCCTTCTTTAAAATCTGCGCTTACAACCTCTGCTTTAACCGCTACTGCTAGAGAAATAAGTTGCGAAGTTAATAGTCGACTGCTTCGAATCTCTGCCAAATTGTGCGTTTCAATAATCTCCAGAATGGAGGAATCAGAGATGAAACCGCACTTAACTACTTCAGCCAATCCTGCCGAAAAATCGCGATCGCTCAATGTTTCTAACCAGAGCTGATCTACGAGGACGCCTGACGGCGAGTGAAACGAACCAATCAAATTCTTTCCAAAAGGTGAATTGATCCCTGTCTTTCCACCTACAGAAGCGTCAACCATGCCCGCTAAAGTTGTGGGAACTGCGATCCAATCAATTCCGCGTAACCAAGTAGCAGAAGCGAAACCAACCACATCCGTTACTGCTCCGCCCCCGACAGCAACTACTAAATCACTACGCGTTAATCCCGCTTGAGCAAATGAATCCCATAATTGGATAAGCGTCCGTGCTTGTTTAGCTTCTTCGCCCTCAGGGATATCTATTCGAACTAACCCAGGTATCTCTGATATTGCGTTGTCTACCCTGCTCGCTAAATCGGAGGTGGTGAGAACCGCTACCCGAGTTCGGCCTTGACTTAAAAGTTGTAGCTCTTTTACCCATTCGCAATCTACAAATACATCGTAGGACCTCTCGGCGTTCACTCTAATTACTTCACTCATGAATTTACCTTCGCCAGAAGAGTTTGCACAACTTTCGCGACGGAATCATCTCCGACATTCACAATTGATGTGGCCAATGTTTCATAAATTGGTCGACGAATCTCCATGAGCGCACTCCATTGCTGGCGCGGATTACCCAATAGCAAAGGTCGATCTCGATTGAAACCTATCCGCGGGGCTGCAACAGCTAGCGGTACATCTAAAAAGAAGACCATCGCTCCACTACCGGCAATACTTTTCTGGACGTTCGCTGATAGAACAGCTCCGCCACCTAATGATAGGACGCCAGAGAATGTAGTTATCGAATCCAAGCAGATACGCTCTTCGATTTTCCGGAATACTTCTTCGCCATCATCTACGAAAATTTCTGAAATACTTTTGCCCTGATCCCTAACAATCAAATGATCTGTATCAGCGAAGTCCACTTCCAATTTCTTAGCTAATGAGCGCCCCACGCTACTTTTCCCAGCTCCAGGCGGTCCAATCAGAATAATACGATGCGTCATGATTTCTACTTAAGGGTGATATTTGCCATGTAGGCTTCAAAATTGCGTCGCGTTTCTTGCACGCTATCTCCGCCAAATTTGTCTAATACCGCTTGAGCCAGAACAAGGGCCACCATTGCTTCAGCCACAACGCCAGCAGCAGGAACAGCGCACACATCTGATCTTTGATTGATCGCCTTAGCTGGTTGGTTTGTCGCAAAATCAATAGTGTCTAATGCGCGAGGTACAGTCGAAATTGGCTTCATGGCTGCACGGACACGAAGGATTTCCCCGTTAGACATTCCGCCTTCGGTTCCACCGGCACGATCGGTACGACGGCGAACTTCTCCATCTACACCTCGTTCGATTTCATCATGGGCTACCGAACCGCGTCGCGTAGCTGTAAGAAAACCATCACCAATTTCTACGCCTTTGATAGCTTGAATCCCCATCACTGCAGCCGCTAACTGTGAATCTAACCTACGATCGGCATGTACATGAGAGCCCAATCCTGGCGGGACATCAAAAACTAAAACTTCAATTACTCCACCGAGAGTGTCCCCCTCGGAATGAGCCAGTTCAATCTCAGCGATCATCGCTGCGCTAGTTTTAGGGTCTGCACAGCGAACCGGATCAGAATCAATACGATTCATGGAATCTCGCGCAGGTAACGCTGTTCCCTCAGGAACTCGCGCTGCGCCTATAGATAAAACATGGCTGAGAATAGTGATTCCCACACTCTGTTCCAGAAACGCTCTAGCAACAGCTCCCAACGCAACTCGCGCAGCGGTTTCACGCGCACTTGCTCTTTCAAGGACTGGACGCGCATCGTTAAAATCATATTTCTGCATTCCGACAAGATCAGCATGTCCAGGGCGAGGTCGAGTCAACGGGGCATTGCGCGCCAGACCTGAAATTTCCTCTGACGGAACCGGGTCTGCAGACATAATCTTTTCCCATTTTGGCCACTCGGAGTTAGCAATAGAGATTGAAATCGGTCCACCTTGTGTAAGGCCTAAACGAATTCCACCGACGATCGAAATCTTATCGGCTTCAAAACTTTGACGAGCACCGCGACCAACACCTAATCGGCGGCGTGCTAAATGAAAATCGATATCTTTGCTCTCCACTTTTACCGAAGCTGGAATGCCTTCTAGAATTGCAGAGAGAGTTTCTCCGTGGGATTCACCTGCTGTCAGCCAACGCATTGGCTTATTGTGTCAGATGCGACCATACTCCCGCGGCGAAATAGCTGATGCTGCCCAAGAATATTGCAGGAGCGAAGGCGATTCGTTGCGAAAAAGTGCGATCTCTACAGAAACCCAGCAACCCTTGAAGCCCGCCACATAGCAATATCCAGATGATGGCTTGCCAAGGATTGCTTTCGGTCAGGTAGGACAGATCGAAACCTACGATAGGCAGTAATTTTATGTCACCGGCTCCGATGCTGCTTTCAAAGCAGCAATAAACAACGAAAGAGAGTACGAAGAGCAAGGCTCCGAAAATCAGTGATTTCTGACATTGAAAATATCGCTTGTGCAGAACCGAATCAATCCCAATTAATGTGACCGAAAGAGAAGCGAATACCAGCAAATCAGTATTGCGAATCCGATGAAAACGCAAGTCATAAAATGATATCCGCAAGGCAAAGAACACAATGGTTATACCAAGTGCAATCCGGACTAAATTCATCCTTACAACTTAACAACGATTAACACATCAAATATGAAGCTAGCACTGAATGTGTATCAATTACCTAACGAGGCAAGAGCGGCCTGCCTCATCAATGGCCAAAGCGCCTGCGCATCGCATGGCTCACGAGTAAATAGTTCTATCTGACTTATGGCTTGTCCGATAAGAAGCTCCAGCCCATCTATCCTTGCCCCTGCATCTGTGCTCCAATGCTTGAACAACTCGGTAGGCCAAGGATTATAAAGCGCTTCAAATAAAACTCCGTTGGTAGGCAAATTTCCAGAATCAGTAAGCGAATCGGCAGCATGTGCGGGAGTTGTATTAATTAAAAGATCGCAATCGGGAAGGACGCTTCCCCACTCTAAGAATCTGATTTCAGAATGAAGTACCGACGATCTCATAGCTAATTCGCGATGAAAAGAACGATGAGCCACGAAAATCTCACATTCAGAACTATCAACGGCGGCCGCTGCAGCGCGCGCTGTTGCCCCAGAACCAAGAATCACCACCCGTTTAGGATTAGTAATACCCGCGCGAACCAGCGCTGAATGAAACCCTGCAACATCGGTGGAAGTTGCATGCCAACCAGAAACAATTTTCACCAGAGTGTTAGCTGAATTAATGCGAAGCGCCAAAGGATCCACAGTTGCAGCGACCTCTATCGTTTCTTCTTTTAACGGCATCGTTAAGGAAAATCCCACCCATGAATCGTCAATCTTGGAGAGGAAATCCGGTAAAGATCCTGATGGCACTTCAATAGCGGAGTAATCAATCTCAACACCCAAAAACTTGTAGGCAGCCATATGAATTGTTGGCGAAAGCGAATGATGTATTGGTGATCCGAGTACCGCGGCTTTCAATGGAGAATTCATTTGAAGACTCCATTGCGCAGATTTCTCTCGTACTCTGATTTCCAGCGGCTAAATTCAGAGTACTTAGATGTAAAACGGGTATCCCCAGGAGCCACCGTTATGAAGAAGATCCAATCCCCTGATTCGGGTGTAATCGCTGCATCCATCGCCTTACGCCCTGGGTTTCCAATGGCCCCTGGTGGGAGACCCGTATGCAAGTAAGTGTTGTAAAGGGAAGGAATCTTTGTAGATGCTGTGCTTAAGAAAATCTGCCCTCGTACCTTCTTTATAAAATGTATTGAGGTATCAAATTCTAAAGGCATTCCCAGTTTCAAACGGTTACGGATTACTTGTGAAATCTTTCCAAAATCTTTTTCGTCGCCCTCTGCTTGCACTAACGAAGCAATAGTTAAAAGAGATTGAAAGGAAAAATCACTTGTACCGGAATAAATACCTGAAGCCTTCGCTTCTTCTGTGAAACGATCGACCATCTTCTGCAAGGCCAAGATAGCAGTGGTGCCTTTTGCGAAACTGTACTGCGCTGGGAAAAAAGTACCTTCTAGCGAAGTGATACCCGAAGGCAACTTCACCTGCAGAACAGATTTATGAATATCTTTAGTCGAGATCCCATTCTTCTCTAGTTCGGCAAAAACTTCTGAGCTCCAAGAACCTTCTGCAATCTTCACAAGATTGGCAATCCTCTTGGAATCCAAAAGTTGATCTAGCGCAATTCTTGCTGGGATAGTTGCTGACAAACGGTGAGTGCCAGGTGCAATTGATGATGATCTGGGATCTGTAACAGCGAGGCCGAAGAAGGCGGCAGTGGATTTAATCACGCCCGCTTTCAATAAGATAGAAGCTATATCGCCACCTGAAGCACCTGCAGGGATCTCTACCAGAAGCTCATCTCCCTGATTGCTTACTAAGTAATCGGCAGGACCCTGAGGATGGGAGCGCACAAAGAAAATCGAAAAGGTGAGAAGAGCGATACACGTGAAAGCTAATGCTAGGCGAACCTGCGGAGCTTTACTCATTTTTGCCGCGCTTATTCAAACCTGCCTCAATTTCTAAGGCGAATTCAAGAATCCCCACTGCTGCCACCTGATCTATGACAGCTTTCGATTTCTTAGCGTTAATACCCACTTCCTGCAGTTTTCTTGCACCCGAAACGGTAGATAGGCGTTCGTCAATTAGCGTTACAGGTATTGCAAATTTCTCACCAAGAGTTTGTGCAAATTGCACCGCAGCATCGGTTGAATCGCTAGATTGTCCACCTAGATGTATCGGTTTGCCTACATAAATCTCAATTGGCTCTAAATCCGTAATCAAAGTATCTATTTGAAGCCAGAGATCGGTTGCGCCGGCTTGCAAGGTTGTCACAGGGGATGCAAAAATTCCATCTGGATCGCAGGCGGCGACCCCTATCCGCACTGAACCGAAATCAAAAGCTATACGTCTGCCTCTGCGCACTGTCACTCACCAGCAAGTGCCGAAACAATGGCGGATAAACAATCGGATACCTTGGCCACGTCGACTCCACCACCTTGCGCAAAATCATCTTTACCGCCGCCACCCCCACCAAGAATTGTTGACCCGATCTTTACAAGTGCACCTGCTTTGACTCCTGAAGTACGAGCGCTTTCGCTGGTAGCAACGACCAGAATGGGTTTTTCTTGATTGATGCTGACAAGGGCTACTACAGAATTGCTGCTACGTGCACGCAAATCCAGTGCAATCTTACGTAGATCCTCACCAGAAATGCCATCAGATAAATGCTCGGCAATTACGGAAATGGATCCCACTTGACGTGTCTTGGCTGCTATCTCATCAACCTGGGCAAAGGCTTGAGCGGAACGAAGCGCCGCCAAATCTTTCTCGGCATCGCGTAATTTAGAGAGAAGATCAGAAATTCTTTCAGGAAGATCTTCAGGTTGCGCACCCTTGATCATCTGAGTTAAAGAGTCCAGAAGGAAATGTTCACGCGCTAAGAACTTATAGGCGTCTGTACCTACAAGTGCTTCTACGCGGCGCACACCCGCACCAATTGAAGATTCGCCCAATAATTTAACAATCCCCAATTGCCCAGCTCGTGAAACGTGAGTGCCACCGCAAAGTTCGCGAGCCCAGTCGCCAACGCTTACAACACGTACTCTCTCGCCATATTTTTCGCCGAATAGAGCCATGGCCCCGATCTTCTTGGCCTCCGCTTGGGACATTACTTCGGCGGAAACTTCCCAATCTTGAAGAAGCAGAGAATTAACTCGCGATTCAACTTCATTAAGAGTCGCGAGAGAAACGGCTCCGGTTGCAGGGAAATCAAAACGGAACCTGCCAGGTGAGTTCTCGGAACCCGCTTGTGTAGCGGTTTCCCCCAAGATTTCGCGGAAAGCTTTATGAACCATATGGGTGGCTGTATGTGCACGTGATATTGCATCACGTCGCTCTCCATCAATTTGCGCCAAAACTTCAACGGCTGTTTCCACATTTCCGGCGACCACGCGTCCACGATGCACGAAGAGTCCAGGCACTGGAGTTTGAACATCATCAATCTCGATCTTCGAACCATCGCTCAATGTGATGAAACCACCATCAGCTAATTGGCCTCCTCCTTCTGCGTAGAAAGGAGTCCTATTCAAAACAATTTCCACTGCGTCACCATTAGTTGCCGAAGAAACTACTACGCCATCTACCAAAATCGCATTAATCTTCGATTCGCTAGAAAGATTCTGGTAACCAATGAATTCAGTAGCCCCGGTTGCGTCGGCAATTTTGCGGTATTGGGTGAGATCGGTGTGACCGCTTTTCTTAGCTTTTGAATCCGCCTTTGCTCGATCTCGTTGTTCTTTCATTAATCGACGGAATGCTTCTTCGTCAACTTGCAAACCTTGTTCTTGCGCCATTTCTAAAGTTAAATCAAATGGAAAACCGTAGGTATCATGCAATTTGAAAACTGAATCGCCAGGCAAAACCTTGCCACCAGTCTTCTTAACCTCGCTACTTGCGACGTCAAAAATCAATGTTCCGCTCTTGAGAGTCTGTAAAAATGTCTCTTCTTCTGATGTGGCCACACTCAAAATCCTTGTAGAATCCTGGCGTAGTTCAGGATACTGATCCCCCATCGCTGCGATCGATGCATTTACTAACTCTGACATCACCACATCGTGGGAACCGAGCAAGCGCATATTTCTGATAGTCCTACGCATCATGCGCCGTAAAACATATCCTCGACCTTCATTGCCCGGTGTGACTCCATCACCAATCAACATAGCTGCCGTGCGCGCATGGTCGGCGATTACTCTAAGGAATACATCAGATTGCTGGGACTTTCCATACACTGCCCCAGAGAGCGCGCTGGCTCGATCTAGAATCTGGCGCGTGGTATCGATTTCGTAAATATTTTCTACACCTTGCAATAAAGCTGCAGTTCGTTCGAGTCCTAAGCCGGTATCAATACTTTTAGCTGGTAATTCACCCACGATCGGGAAATCATCTTTTGTGCCGCCCTGGCCACGTTCATTCTGCATGAATACAAGATTCCAAATTTCCAAGTATCGATCTTCATCGGCAATCGGCCCACCCTCTTTGCCATAAGCGGGCCCACGATCGTAATAAATCTCTGAACAAGGTCCACATGGTCCAGGAACCCCCATCGACCAGTAATTATCTGCCATCCCTCGGCGCTGAATACGATCTTTAGGAATGCCAATCTTTTTATGCCAAATATCAGCTGCTTCATCATCATCTAAGTAAACGGTCACCCAGAGTCGCTCAGGTGGAAAACCATAACCACCATCACTTGTAGCCCTTGTCAACAATTCCCAAGCTAGAGCTATAGCCCCTTCCTTAAAATAGTCACCAAAGGAAAAATTTCCGCACATCTGAAAAAAAGATGCGTGGCGAGTTGTCTTGCCTACTTCATCTATATCTAACGTTCGGACACATTTCTGAACAGATGTAGCCCTCTTGTACGGCGGTTTTACTTCGCCCAGAAAAAAGGGCTTAAAAGGAACCATGCCAGCATTAACGAGAAGAAGATTTGGATCGTCGGCAATTAAGGAAGCCGAAGGGACGACAGTATGTTCAAGTCCCTGCCGATTGCCTGATTCAAAAAATTTTAGCCAACGAGAACGTACTTCCGCTGATTCCACAGTGCCAGGCTATTCTGATTTGTTCTTGCGGCTGCGAGATTTACCCATTTGCGCTGCGCTCAAAAGAATTCCTACCGCCTTCACTGCGGGGCCGCCTTTGTCAAGGAAGCTTGATGCAACATCTGAAACTTTTGCGCTCACCTCTTCAGCGTTCTTGGTGATGCGATTGAGGCTTTGCAGAGGACCATTAACCAAACTTACTGTGGTGGTTACTTCCTCCAATAAAGGAGTGGTCTCTTCTGTCATAGTTTTCAAAGAGGCTTTCGCTTCATCGATGAGTCTGCCAAATCTAATCACTGCATAACTAATTGCCACGGCAATGACAAGCAAAGAGCACGCTGCGATAATCGTTGCAACTCCACCTGGACCCATGATCTAGCCTTTCGCTCAATGTTTATACCTCTGCTACTAGCCTACCTGAACTAGCTCAGAGATATCGTTGGAATTACCACGTCCGGAGTGCGATGTTCCCGATGAGCCACCAAGGAAGCGCTGTGGTAACTCTCTATTTTGGCTAGGAAAAGTGGATCTTTATAAGGGCGACCGTCAACTATCGAACCTTGCAACCCATCAATCACTGCAGCCACATCTTCGCCAGAGAGCGTTTTATGTGTTTCCAAAGCGTGCGCCAAAGCAAGAACTTCATTGCGATTTTCTTTGAGAATTTCTTGCGCCCGATTTAACAACCCAGCCAAATTATCTTCGATTCGATCCGCTAGTGCCCGTCGCATTTCCTTCGCAGAATCATCTTTACCTTTACCGCCACCGGGGGCTCCCACTTCAAAACGACGATTGGATGCGTGGGAGGAAATTGTTGACCCCATTCCCCAGTGCCCTTCCATCAAACTCGCTATGGTAGTTGCGCTCTCAAGATCACCTGAAACGCCAGATGAATTATCTCCATCGAAGAACATACGTTCACCTGCAAGGGATGCAAGCGAGACAAGGATGTCGGATTGGTATTCACTACGCCAACGGGTGAACTGATCATCAGGTGGGATGCTTGCAACCATTCCCAGATAGTCAGAACCTTTCTCGATTGTTGCCAAATCGATAGCCATATGTTGGCGCATTCTGTGGGCCATCACGGCATGGCAAGCTTCATGAACAGCGACGGCATGACGCTCTCTCTCGATATATTCGACATCTTCGGAGGGTCCAAGTTCCTTGAGCTGTTTCGCTTTTATAACATCAGGCCATGTAATCGAAGTTCTTCCACCACGGATTGCTGTAATCAGAGCTTCATTAATCGTGTCCTTGATTGTTGCTCCCGTTGCGTACGGGGTAATCGTCGCCAATTTATCAATCTCTACTTCTGACAAAGAATGCGAGACTTTCGCTAAATAACCTTCATAAGTTCGTACCCGACCAGCTTTACTTGGATAACCAACTCGGTACATGCGATCAATTCGACCAGGACGCAAAAGAGCTTCATCAAGCGCTTCTGGCATATTGGTAGCCATCACAACCAAAATTCGATATTTCGGTGGATTCTTCGGTCTCATCCCTAAAGTGCGGCGAACAATTCTGTTGAAGAACCCTCGAGGTTTCTTCAAACCAGATAACTCTGTAAGTAAAGCTTGAAGGGTTCCCATTCCGCCACCATTGCCGCCTCCGGCAGCTCCTCCAACGACGAAACTTTCGCGAACAAGTAGAGATGCAGCCGCCTCCGACAAATAGGTACCACCGTGGCATTGATCCCCAAAAATATTCAAACCTTGGCGTTGTTGTCCACCTGATGAAATTGACCCTCTATTACCCAAAGAATCAGCTTCGTCAAAGAAAACAACTACGCCGCCATAACGAAGGGCTAACTTACGCAATTTGCGGAAAAGAGATTTAACTTTCAATACGCCAACACCGAAGAACATATTGGTAAAAGCGCCCGGATCAACGAAAACGAATGGTTTGCCCGTTTCGCCAGCAATTGATTCGGCCATTAAAGTCTTTCCTGTACCTGGAGGCCCCCAGAGCAAAATACCGCCAGGAACGTATCCCCCGTGTTTTTCAATCTCTTCAGGCTTCTCCAAAAACATAAGGTTTTCGCGGATTCTGTTAAGAACGTGATCTTGTCCCCATACATCCGTAAATCTTGTCCGGATATCATCAGGGAAATATGTGTCAACGCCGCCTCGACTTAAGAACCAGAACATGGCACCGAACTGAATGATGATGAAAAAGACAGCAAATAATAGTTGCCCGAGCATTGGCATGGCGCTCCATAGCGCCTTCGGGGCCAAGAAGAGTGCCTTTACTGGGGTTTCTTTATAGATAGCTCCAAGAACAATGGCAAGGAGAAAAACTAAAAGAACTCCCTTGATCACTCTAGACAAACGGTAACGAGTCCAATCGCTTAAACGATGTAAAGCGGAATCAACGAAGGAGAAATATTTCTGCCAAATACCGTGATACGGAGCCGCCACTTCGGCCGCTATAAAATGGATCTGTCGAATCAATTCGACAATCGCAATCAAAAGTAACCACGCATGGCTTCTCTCAATCTCAATACATGCATCTTGAAAATTCAATAGCGGATTGTCGGCCATCGAGGCCCATACGAGGACGAGGAAGACAATTGCGAAAAGAAGCAGGAATTTTGTTCGATCGTAAAGAGAGAGGTGGATACGTGTAGTTCGATCAGTGTCGCGAGTACGACTTGTTTGAGAATCTATCGGATTCATTATGCTCCCCTAACAGTAAATGAATCTGAGATCGCGGTGATCTCCTTTTTGTTCTTGTTATAACAAGCGCTCGAACATCGAATGATAAATACGTAGATGGTGGAACGATCGTTCGAAACCATGGCGGTTTGATCAACAGTCTGAGAAACACCTGATTTCACAAAACTGTAAATCGTCCTGATACCACTGGCAGCTTTCTCAACGACCTCATAATCATCAATCAGTGTAAATTTCGGGGTTTGAGCCGTTGGATTGAGATACCAATCCGTAATAGGGACTACTAAATCACGCAGGTTGTTATAGGAAATTGAATTAATCTCCTCCGGGAAAAGTCTACGAACGCGAGCAAATGCCAAAGGTGCATCAGTGGCCTGGAATCCAAAAATCTCTTTAGCTCCCACTTTTGCCTTGGGAGAAAATCCCACCTGCCAATTAACCATGGCCAATTTTTCAGCAGCACCGTCTTGGGTAGATTTTGCTTCATACGCATTCAGTGAAGAAGTGGCGATTTCATTCCAGGAATATGGAACAGTGAAATAGACCCCATCTGCCTTTGATGAACCGTATTTTTGTGTCGGTTGACCGCATCCTGCAAGAAGGGCAAGAACTGCGACACAAAGAGTTGCTCTCCTTTTGCGAAGCATTAACTATTTTTCTGCCTTGGCAGTTGCGTCAATTCCTGACTCGCGACGTTGCGCCACAGTAATTGGCGTAGGCGCGCCCGTAAGAGGATCGCCTCCGCTTGCAGTTTTCGGGAATGCGATCACTTCGCGAATCGAATCTGACCCACTAAGTAATGCGCAGACACGATCGAGCCCTAAGGCAATTCCTCCATGAGGAGGAGGGCCGTAATTAAAGGCTTCCAGTAAGAATCCAAACTTACTCACTGCCTCTTCATCACTAAGGCCAATGACATCGAAAACCTTCTTCTGAACGAGGCGATCGTGAATACGAATCGACCCGCCACCCAATTCAGTGCCATTGAGCACGATGTCGTACGCGTAAGCAAGGGCATGTGCGGGATCGGATGCAAAGGTGTCAAGGAACTCAGGTTTGGGTCCAGTAAATGGATGATGTACTGCAGTCCAGCCGCCATTGTCAGTTGGTTCAAACATAGGTGCATCAACAACCCAGAGAAATTCCCATGCAGTTGGATCTATCAGCTCACAGCGTCGGCCAATTTCATTTCTGACCGCACCAAGAAGATTTTGAGAAGCACTGGTATCGCCCGCTGCGAAAAAGATTGCATCCCCTGGTTTAGCGCCTACCTCTTTTGCCACACCGGCGATTTCTGATTCTGAAAGATTCTTAGCGACAGGGCCGCCGAGTGTTCCATCTTCATTAACAAGAATGTAAGCAAGACCTTTTGCGCCACGAGCTTTAGCCCATTCTTGCCAAGCGTCGAGTTCGCGACGAGGCGAGGAAGCGCCCCCAGGCATAACTACGGCACCCACATAATCCGCTTGGAAAACTCGGAAAGAGGTGCGGGCGAAGAAATTAGTCATCTCTGTTAGCTCGAGACCAAACCTCATATCAGGTTTATCCGAACCAAAGCGAGCCATTGCATCTGCATAAGTCATTCTCTTGATCGGCAATGGAATTTCGAAGTGTGCCACTTCCTTCCATACTTGATGGAGAATTCTTTCTGCAACTAACAAAATATCCTCTTGGTCGATAAAGGACATTTCGATATCAAGTTGAGTGAATTCTGGCTGCCTATCAGCGCGGAAATCTTCATCACGGAAACAGCGTGCAATCTGATAGTACTTCTCCATTCCGGCAACCATCAATAATTGTTTGAAAAGTTGCGGAGACTGAGGAAGCGCATACCAATTACCCGGTTGCAAACGAACAGGTACCAGAAAATCACGGGCACCTTCTGGAGTAGAACGCGTGAGATAAGGAGTTTCGATATCTAAGAATTCTTGTGAATCTAAAACTTTACGAATAACAGAGGTTACTTTAGAGCGCAATCGCAAATTCGCTGCTGGTTTTTCGCGCCGTAAGTCAAGATAGCGATAGCGCAAGCGCACTTCTTCGCTAATTCCTGCGTCATTGCCGCTATCAACCGGGAATGGTAGAGCAGCGGCTTCACTCAGAACAATAACCTCGTCGGCCATAATCTCGATATCACCAGTGGGTAGATCAGGGTTTTCGTTGCCTTCTGGACGCACTACAACTGCTCCCACAATCTTTAAGCACCACTCTGCTCGCAGGGCGCTAGCGATTGCTTCGTCTCGGATAACTACCTGCACAAATCCTGAGGCATCACGAAGATCGATAAAGGCAACTCCTCCATGATCACGGCGACGCGAAACCCACCCTGCCAAATGCACAGTTGTTCCGGCATCACTCTTACGAAGTGCGCCTGCTTGGTGGGTACGTAACATCTAATACTCCAAAAATTCTGGTTGCATATGAATCAACCTAACGTCCGTCAAGAGCTTGGCGTAGCGCCTGCGGTAAAGAGGACAGCGTAACGGAGAAGGTTGTTCCAGTCTTCATCTCCTTTAATTCCACGCTACCGGTAGATAATTCGGAATCCCCCAAAATAACGACAAACGGCGCTCCGTTCTTATCCGCTCGTTTCATGGCATTCTTTAAAACTTTCTCTCCAAATGCAATTTCTACGCTAATGCCTTCGCTCTTCACGTTCTGGGCAGTAATCAAAGCTTGGACTTTGGCCATCTCACCCAAGGCAATCAGATACAGATCGCTATGAGTGGGAGTTGATGGTTGAAGGCCCTCAGCTTCTACGGCCAGAAGAGCACGGTCGATTCCTAGTCCAAAACCAATTCCGGTGAGTGGTTGACCACCGATTTCTTCCATCAAACCGTCATACCTGCCACCGCCGCCAATTCCTGACTGTGCGCCGAGAAGATCGTGAACAAATTCGAAGGTGGTACCGGTGTAGTAATCCAATCCTCGAACCATCCGCGGATTGATTTCGAATTCGATATGTAGAGCCTGTAAGTATTTTTGCACTGTTTCAAAATGTACACGCGATTCATCCGAAAGATAATCGAGAAGTTTAGGCGCCTCCTGCATTTGCAAGCGCACTTGCGGACGCTTGTCATCAAATATACGCAAAGGATTTAACTTAACTCTCTCCTTGGTAGATTCATCTAGGTCAAGCGTGGAGATGTATTTCAACAGATCAATTCGATGCGCCGCTCGTGATTGACGATCGCCCAGTGAAGTTATTTCCAATCTAAATTTCTTTAAACCAAGGTTTTTGAATCCTTCATATGCGATAGAAATAACTTCGGCATCTAGCGCTGGGTCATCGGACCCCACTGCTTCGATTCCCACTGAATAGAATTGACGGTATCGTCCAGCTTGCGGCCGCTCAGCCCTAAAAAACGCTCCGGCATACCAAATCTTCACTGGCAAAGATGCACGATCTAAATTATGTTCGATAATCGCACGTAACGCCCCTACGGTTCCCTCTGGACGTAAAGTGATGGATCTCCCGCCACGATCTTCAAATGTATACATCTCTTTGCTCACTACATCAGTAGAAGCGCCAACTCCACGAGTAAAAAGTTCAGTATCTTCAAAAATTGGCAATTCAAGCAAGTTGTATCCCGCAAGTTTGGCAGGGGCTACCAACGTTTCTCTCACCCATTCAAAAGCCAATGAACGCGGAGGGAAATATTCGCTTACGCCCTTTGGCGCTTGGTACTGAGTCAAAACTTCCCCGATCTCTTCTGCCCCGGCTTGATATATTTCTGCAGATACGGGTTGGTCATCCGCTCTTGCCCAATTGTACTTTCTCGCCCGTGTCCAGGGAGCACTCGCATGGCATCTGGCAAAGGTAAAATTCTCTTTTCTAAGGTCTTCTCCATATCCTCGGCAGAACCCGAAGGCAGATCGGTTCTTCCAATAGATCCGGCAAAAAGAACATCACCGCTCACAAGGATTTCCTCTCCAAAAAGGAAAATCATGGAACCACGTGTATGTCCCGGGGCGTGGATTGCACGGAAGTCCAACCCTGCAATAGATAAATTTTCTCCACTTTTGATAATTCGAAGATCGGTGGGTTCAAAGAACTCCATATCTTTTACGCTCTCTGAAAACTGCGGGCTGAGCGCTTTTGAAGGATGAGTGAGAAGTTCACGGTCTTCGTAATGAATATATGCAGGTATTCCGTAACCCTCGCATAAAGGAAAAATAGAAAATGTGTGATCAAGGTGTCCATGAGTGATGAGCGCAGCGATTGGCTTAAGGCCAAAACGAGCAGTTACTTGCTCAATTTGAGGGGTGACATCTGGCATCCCTGGATCGATAACGATGCATTCCTCTCCGGCGCCAGTAGCCAAAATCCAGCAATTGGTCCCAAAAGCTGGCGCAGCGAAAGAGGTTACAAGCACCTTTCCCCTCCTTACCTATTTTGGCTAACTTTGAGCGTGAGTTCACCTTTGGATACGGGTTTCATCCAATGAGGTAGACAGGGTACCTTTACCTACGCAACACAACCCCATCCCTCACGGTGAAGGCTCAGAAAGCTTTCACCAACGCACTTCGTTAGCGACGGTCTGCAGAAGACCTAACGCACCGAAAGGAAAATCATGACCGAAACACTTCCATCATCACCAGTGGCATCACCAGTGGCATCACCAACGGCAACACCAGTGGCATCACCAGCATCAGCCCTTATCGGAGATCCAGCACAATTTGGGCGAGTTGGCGAAGATGGAACGGTATATGTGCGAACTCCTGAGGGCGAAAAAGCGGTTGGTTCCTACCCAGGCAAAACAGCTGAAGAGGCTCTAGCGTATTTCGTCAGAAAATTTGAAGCACTTGCATCCGAAGTTGCTCTGCTCGCAGCCCGCATCACAAGTGGCGCGATGGTTCCATCTGATGCAGCAGTAGCCGTTAACAAATTGCGTCACCATGTGAAAGAACTCAATGGAGTGGGCGATCTCGCCGCGCTAGCAGCAGCGGTCGAACAAATTCCTCTCTTAGTGGAGGATCATCGCGGAGTATATGAAGCTAAAAAGGCTGCCGAGAACGCCGCCAAGGAAGCTCACCGCGTTCAAGTTTTGATTGAAAAAGAGAAACTCGTCTCTGAAGCAGAATCTCTCGCAGATTCTGAAAGCTGGAAAGTCACCGGCGACAGATTGAAAACTTTGCTCGATGAATGGAAGGTCGCACCACGCCTGGACAAGAAAACAGATGCCGATCTTTGGAAGCGTTTCTCCTCTTCTCGTAATAAATTTGATAAAAAACGTCGTACGCACTTTGCCAGTTTGGATGCTGAACAGAGCAAGGTAGCTTCAGCGAAATCTGAGCTCGTTCTCGAGGCCGAGAAATTAGCAACATCCACGGACTGGGTTGCTACAGCGCGCCGATTTAAAACTTTGATGGATTCATGGAAGGCCACAGGGCGTGGCAAAAAGGGTGACGACGCGAAATTATGGGGAAGATTCAAAGCTGCTCAAGATCAATTCTTCACAGCCAAGAATGCGGACTTACTCAAAAGAGATGAGCTTATGGGCAAGAACCTCGCCAAGCGCGAAACGCTCATCCTTGAAATTGAAAACCTTTTACCTATCGCTGATTTAGAAGAAGCTAAAAAGAGCTTCCGCGAATTAGCTAGGCAGTGGGAGAAAATCGGTATGACCCAGCGCGATAAGCGTGCAACTTTTGACGCACGCTTCGCAGCTGTGGAGAAAGAAATTAAAACTGCTGAAGCTGATCGTTGGCGCAAAACCGATCCTGCCGCTAAGAATCGCGCCATGGAGGTTGTTAAACAATTAAGCGATGCCGTGGACAATTACGATAAACAAGCTCTCAAGGCAGAAGCTGCTGGCAGCTCAAAGAAGGCAACTGAAGCACGTGAATCAGCTTCGGCACGCCGAGTCTGGCTCGCTGAAGCTGAGAAAAATCTGGCGGAATTTACTAACTAATTGTTGTTTGTTCTGTACACGTCGTAAACACCTTCAATGCTCCGCACTGCATTCAAGACTGCATCGAGATGAATCGCATCTGCCATTTCAAAGGTGAAGCGCGAAATCGCAATCCGATCTTTTGTAGTGCTCACCGCTGCACTCAGAATATTTACATGTTGATCAGATAGCGTTCTCGTCACGTCCGATAACAACCGCGAACGATCCAACGCTTCGACTTGGATATTCACCAAGAAAACACTTGCAGCTCCGGCTAGCCAAGAAACGCCGACAATACGATCCGCCTGGTGGAGTTGTAAATCTTCTGCATTAACGCAATCCTCGCGATGAACCGACACTCCGCTGCCCTTTGTAATAAATCCCGTGATCGCATCTCCTGGGACCGGAGTGCAACAACGCGCGAGCTTAACCAATACGTCATCTATTCCTGACACTTCGATGGCGCTGCTGGATCGACGTGTAGTCGGTATTCCCGCTCCGATTCTTACAACATCCATGGTTACTTCAGGGTGCGAATCTTCAACTCCCATAGTTGCAATTAACTTATCGATTACTGAAACCGCTGAGATATGCCCATCGCCTACAGCCGAATAGAGGGCGGAAATATCCGTATAGCGAAGTTCGTGCGCTAACTCCAAGAGTGATTGACCAGCAAAAATCTTCTGAAGCGGTAAACCAGCTTTTCGCATCTGTCGCGCTATCGATTCTTTACCCGCATCAACTGCTTCTTCTCTTCGCTCTTTGCTAAACCATGCCTTGATCTTTGACCTAGCTCGAGGACTTTTTACGAAATTCAACCAATCGCGACTCGGATTCGCGCTGTCGTTTTTGTTCGTAAGGATTTCAACGACATCGCCATTAATTAACGCCGACTCTAAAGGAATCAGGCGACCATTAACTTTTGCCCCGACACATCGATCGCCAACTTGCGTATGTACCGCATAAGCAAAATCCACTGGAGTGGATCCACCAGGCAGAGCAATTACGTTGCCTTTCGGAGTAAAAACGAAAACTTCCGGCGTTCCAAGGTCGAATCGAAGCGCTTCCAAAAATTCACTAGGGTCGGAAGTCTCTTGCTGCCATTCGTGTAGTTGGCGCAACCAGAGCATTTCAGGTGAATTCTTGCTATCTGCGCCTTCCTTGTATTTCCAATGCGCGGCAATACCGTATTCAGCACGTGTGTGCATGTCATAGGTACGTATTTGAATTTCAATCGCTTTGCCGGTGGGGCCGATCACTGTTGTGTGTAACGATTGATAGAGGTTGAATTTTGGCATTGCAATGTAATCTTTGAAACGGCCTGGAACTGGCGACCATCGTGAGTGGATAGCTCCCAAAACCGCATAACAATCTCTCACATCTTCAACCAGCACACGGATTCCAACCAGATCATAAATATCATTGAAATCGCGTCCACGCACGACCATCTTTTGATACACGCTAAAGAAGTGCTTCTGCCGACCAGTAACCGTTGCTTCAATCTTATCTTTAAGCAGATCTTCTCGAATCTGAGATATAGCATCCACACTCAACGCTTCACGCGAAGGATCTCGTTCTGCTACTAAACGAGCGATTTCTTGAAACTTTTTCGGTTCTAGTACTTCAAAAGAGAGATCCTCTAATTCCCATTTAATCGCATTCATTCCTAGGCGGTGTGCGAGAGGCGCATAGATATCTAAAGTTTCGCGAGCTTTCCTTTCCGCTGAATCTGGATCGACAAATTTCCATGTACGGGCATTATGCAATCGGTCAGCTAACTTGATTACCAATACTCGGATATCACGTGACATCGCCACGACCATTTTGCGAACCGTTTCAGCTTCGGCAGTCGGTCCGTACGTCAATTTATCCAACTTCGTGACGCCGTCGACTAAATTGCTCACTTCCGCACCGAAATCTTGCTTCATTTGAGTGAGCGAATATTGCGTATCTTCCACGGTGTCATGTAATAGCGCCGCGATTATCGTTTCTGAATTTAGACCAAGTTCTGCAAGAATCTCAGCAACGGCGACTGGATGGGTGATGTACTCATCCCCCGACTTACGCATTTGGCCAGCGTGCGCCGTTTCGGCCACAGTAAATGCCCTTTCAACATCTGCGACTTTCGCCAAGGGATGATGCTCTACCAAAGTTGCAAGCAGAGGGGCAATCAACGTGTTCATGCAAGCAAGCCTACTTGAGGCTCCTAATTAACGTCTGCGATTGCGTTTTGGTTGGTTGCGTGGACCACGCTTGGTGGCAATTGCAGCCCCACCATCTACAGATGCGTTGTTCGCCACCGCTGCTTGGACCAAAGTTTTGCCAGCAATACGTTTGGCAAGAGCCTGCATCGCTGGTTCGCGTTCACGCAATACAGCCAAAAGCGGCGTTGCAATGAAAATCGAAGAATACGTTCCAGTGGCCAAACCGATAAAGAGGGCAAGAGATAAATCTTTGAGAGTTCCAGCACCTAAGAAACCAGCTCCCACAAAGAGGATCGATCCCACGGGCAAAAGTGCAATGAGTGAAGTATTAAAAGATCTCACCAATGTCTGATTGACAGCTAAGTTAGCTGCCTGAGAGTAAGTCATCTTGGAAGTGCTCGTGATGGTGCGTGTGTTTTCGCGAACTTTGTCGAAAACTACGACTGTGTCGTAAAGCGAGTAACCCAAGATCGTTAAGAATCCGATCACCGTCGCCGGCGTTACATCGAATCCAACCAAAGCGTAAATTCCTACGGTGATAAACACGTCATGAATAACAGCAACGATTGCTGCAATGGCCATTTTTGGTTCAAATGCCATTGCCAAATAAAGCAGAACAACAATCAAGAAACCGAATAACCCATAGAGCGCCTTGCGAGTAATTTCCTTACCCCAAGAAGGACCAACAATTTGTGTGTCAATGGCATCAGTGAGGATCCCGAATTTTGCAGCAAGAGCATCTTGAACTTGATTGGATTGCGCAGTCGTTAAAGCTCCTGTTTGAACACGAACCTTATCGCCACCAATCTTTTGAATGATGGTCTCCCCTGGTATACCAGTTGCATCAACAGCAGCACGAGCTTGCTCAACAGTAATCCCCGCTTTATTGACTGTGTACGAAGAGCCACCCTTGAATTCGATCCCGAGGTGTAAACCTTGGAAAGAAAGCGCAAAAATAGAAGCGATAATAAAGATGCCTGAGATGGCATACCAACGACGACGCTTCCCGATGAAATCTACAGAAGTTTCTCCGCGATAAAGACGACCGCCAATGCCTGAAAGTTTCGACATGGTTATGCCTCCTTAGTTACGGTGGTTGGTACGAGAACGCCGAGACTTTTCGCCGAGAATCCAGAGAGCGGATGACCCGAACTATAAAAACGCATCTTTGCAATCAAAGTAACGATTGGCTTGGTGAATACAAAGACCACGAAGAGGTCGATGAGGGTCGTGAGGCCCAAAGTGAATGCAAATCCACGCACGCCGCCGACAGCAAATAGATAGAGAAGCGCAGCAGCAATAATCGAAACGAAGTCAGCCACGATGATTGTGCGTCGCGCCCTCAACCACCCTGATTCAACTGCCGAACGTAAAGATCGACCCTCGCGAACTTCATCACGGATGCGCTCAAAGTAAACAATAAAGGAGTCGGCGGTAATTCCAATGGCCACAATCGCTCCGGCAATGCCTGCCAAAGTCAGAGTGAAACCTAACCATTTACCCAGCAACAAGAAAAGTAGATAAGTGAGGGAACCAGCTATGAGGAGTGAGCCCACAGAAACAATTCCAAGTCCGCGATAGTAGAGAAGTGAGTAGAGAACTACGAGTCCTAAACCTAGGAAACCTGCCAATAACCCAGCACGTAATTGATCAGAACCTAGCGTTGGTGAAATCTGCTGAACCTCTCCACGGTCGAATGCAAGTGGGAGCGCACCATATTTGAGAACGTTGGCAAGATCTTCGGCTTCCAATTGCGTGAAGCTTCCGGTGATTTGAGCACTACCTGAAGTTATCGCTTCATTGATACGTGGGGCTGAAACAACTAATCCATCGAGAACAATTGCTACTTCATTCTCGGGAGCGGTGAGCGTGACAACTCGTGAAGTCATGGTGCCAAATGCTTTAGTTCCGTCATTATCAAAAGTGAGAAGTACGTACCAACCACTGCCACTGCTCTGGTTAATCGAAGCAGACGCTTTGGAAACCTGGCGACCTAAAACTTCTGCAGGTCCCAGAATGAATTTAGAAGTACCTGCGCGATCGCAAGCAACAATTTGCGCGGTTGCCACATCGCTACCTGTACCTTGACGGTTGGCAGCAAGAGTGCAATCAAGGGCTGCATACTTTGCATTTGTATCAGCGCTCACTCCTGCAGGAGGCGTTGCAACACTCCCCGTCGTTGGCGTCGCGGCTGGAGCTCCTGAAACTAATACTTGACGAAATCTCAATTCTGCAGTCTGTCCAACGAGATCAACAACACGGCGGCCCGTGTCTCCCGGAACTGAAATTACAATCTGGCGATTGACGCCACTTCCTTGGGCAGTCACTTCACTTTCAGCAACTCCTAATGAGTTCACGCGTTGGCGAATAATCGACACTGCTTGATCTATCGCAGCGTTAGTAACTTTTCCACTTTCGCCTTCTGCCAAACGTGGTTGAAGGGTCACGCTTGTACCGCCTCGCAGATCTAAGCCGAGTTTGACGGCAGTTGCTCCTTGGATGAAAACCAAGGCTAGGAGCGCTAAAAGAACGAGCGCGGTTATGGCCAGGGATCTACCTGGGCGCGAAGCCGCTTTAGGTGTGCGAGAAGTGGAGGACATGAGAGATGAGTCTAGGCATCTTCTTCGGATGTGTCGAAAATGAAAGCGGTTTGCTGGCTCACATGCGCGGGAGGTTCGTGGCCAACATGGCGCCAGCCCAGAGCCGTAGCAATACGTCCTCGGGGGGTGCGGGCCATAAATCCGTTTCGGACCAAGAAAGGCTCAGCAACAGCCTCTACCGTCTCTGTTTCCTCGCCAACGGCGATGGCAAGAGTGGAAAGACCCACGGGACCACCATTAAATCGCTCGACCAACGCCAACAGAACCGAACGGTCTAAGCGGTCAAGCCCCATTTCATCAACTTCGTACATTTCTAACGCTGCCAGCGCATGGAGATTGGTTAAACGTTGGTCACCTTGCACTTGCGCAAAATCTCGAACGCGACGAAGCAGACGATTTGCGATACGTGGGGTACCGCGAGAGCGACCGGCAATCTGTTCAATAGCGGCATCATCAATCTCGACCTTAAGCAACGCCGAACTTCGCTTAAGCACTCGAGCGATTTCGCCTTCATCGTAGAAATCTAAATGGGCAGTAAATCCGAAACGATCGCGCAGAGGACTCGGTAATAAACCCGCCCTCGTTGTCGCCCCCACTAAAGTGAAGTGCGGAAGTTGCAAAGGAATCGCAGTTGCCCCCGGGCCCTTACCTACTACTACATCGACTCGGAAATCTTCCATCGCCAGATAGAGCAACTCCTCCGCGGGTCGCGGTAACCGATGAATTTCATCGAGAAAGAAAATCTCACCTTCCACTAACGAAGATAAAATTGCGGCAAGGTCTCCTGCGTGAGTTATTGCAGGACCGCTAGAGATTCGAATCGGTGCTTGCATCTCACTTGCCAGGATGAGCGCAAGAGTAGTTTTACCGAGGCCCGGCGGACCAGATAATAAAATATGGTCAGAAGGCGAACCTCTGTGTCGGGCAGCAGTTAAAAGAACATCAATTTGATCACGTACACGTTGTTGGCCAATAAATTCATCTAAAGACTTTGGACGCAAAGCATTCTCTGCCGCACTTTCTGTATTCGCCATCGCTGGGGCAACTAAACGTTCTTCTCCATCTAATGGAACGGTCATCCCCTACGACCTCCAGCAAGTGCGCGCTTGAGAAGATCTCCCAAAGGAACAGATTCTGGATCTTCATCACTTTCGCGCATCTCGGTAACCATCTGAGAAATCGCGTTATCTGCTTCTTTGCTGCTGAAACCTAAACCGATAAGCGCACTCGATAATTGTTCTCTCCATAAAGGTAGATGGCTGATCAATTTTCCAGACGTTGCCAACGAAGGTAACTTTCCTTTAAGTTCCAAAATTAAACGTTGTGCGCCTTTGCGTCCGATTCCGGGCACGCGCTCAATTGCTGCCACATCCTCTTGGGTAATAGCGCGAGCCAAATCATCGGGTGAAAGTACGGCAACCATCGACATCGCCACTTTAGGGCCAATACCCGAAACTGTTTGCACTAATTCAAACACTGTACGAGATTGCTCATCTAAAAATCCAAAAAGGGTTAAGGAGTCTTCGCGAACAACTAAAGCTGTGAACACTTGAGCTTCGGAACCCACAGTAAGCGTTGCCGCGGTAATGGGTGTAACTAGAATAGAAAACCCGACTCCGCCGACCTCTAAAACAATACGATCAACGTTAGCTGAACGAACTCGACCGAAAAGTAATGAAATCATTGTGCACGCAATTTCATTAGCCTAGATTTCTCAGCCACTACCGCATTTTTCAAACGCGAACTCGAACTGCCTCGCCATAGATGGCAAATCGCAAGTGCCAGAGCATCAGTACTATCAACGGGTTTAGGAATTGTTTCGAGTGCGAGAAGCCTTCGTACCATTTCTGCTACTTGTGCTTTATTCGCTCGGCCAGACCCCGTCACTGCAGCTTTAACTTCACTTGGCGTATGCATGACCACAGGGATCTCACTCTTAGCTGCAACTAATAACGCGATACCCGCTGCCTGCGCAGTACCCATAACAGTTCGCACGTTGTGCTGAGAGAAAACTCGTTCCACCGCTATAACATCTGGTTTGTAGGTAGCAACCCATTGTTGCAGTTCGGATTCCAGTTGTAGCAAACGTTCTGCAAGGGCCAGTTCGGAAGAAGTTTGAATAACGCCCACCCCAACCAGGCGCATGGATGAACCCACTTCACCTTCAATAACTCCTACGCCGCAACGGGTTAAACCAGGATCAACTCCTAGAACTCGCACGTGATCAACCTAAGCTCGCCATAACTTCATCGGAAACATCAAAATTCCCATACACATTTTGAACGTCATCCAACTCTTCGATGGCTTCAATCAGAGCAAAAACTTTCTGAGCGCCTTCAACATCAAGAGGGATTGACATCGATGGCAAAAATGAGGTTTCTGCCGATTCGTAATCTATTCCAGCGCTCTGAAGTGCTGAACGCACAGCGACCAAATCATTGGTTTCGCTCACAATTTCAAATGAATCACCGATGTCGTTTACTTCTTCGGCTCCAGCTTCAAGGACTGCTTCCAAAATCTTCTCTTCATTTACTGTCGCACTCTTATTTGTGATAACTACACCTTTGCGGCTAAATAGATAAGCCACGGATCCTGGATCTCCCATGGAGCCACCATTGCGCGTTACTGCAAGGCGCACTTCCCCTGCAGCTCGATTTCGATTATCAGATAAGCATTCAATCAATATTGCGACACCGTGTGGTCCATACCCTTCGTACATAATGGTTTGCCAGTCAGCAGCGCCAGATTCAAGGCCGGCACCCCGTTTAATCGCACGTTCGATATTGTCAGCGGGCATGGAATTCTTTTTGGCTTTAGCTACAGCATCAAAGAGCGTGGGATTGCCTGCTAAATCGGCCCCACCATTGCGCGCCGCAACTTCAATTGCTTTGATGAACTTTGCGAATGACTTAGCACGACGCGAATCAATAATCGCCTTCTTATGCTTGGTCGTCGCCCATTTGGAATGGCCAGACATATTCACCCCACCCGAGATCCTTGAAGAAGCTAAATCTTCCTGACTCCAACTTTACTTGAAAGCGGGGCTCCCAGCACAAACCTGCTCAATGAAATAACGGTGTATTCGATTATCGCCCGTCAGTTCTGGATGAAATGAGGTAGCCAATATCCCATTTTGCCGCACAGCCACTGGATGGGAAGTTCCATCGCTACCTTTCACTGAAGCCAAAACCTGCACACCAGCACCAACCTCTTCAACCCACGGTGCTCTAATGAAAACTGCTCGCATAGGCGCAGGTGTAATTCCTGCAACAACCAGATCGGATTCAAATGAATCAACCTGACGCCCAAATGCATTACGTCGGACAGTAATATCTAAACCGCCAAAAGTTTTTTGCTCTTTAGCGGCATCGATAATGCGATCGGCCAACAAAATCATTCCAGCGCACGAACCGTAGACGGGCATTCCTGCGCTAATACGTTCGGCGATAAGGTCGAAAACATCAAAAACTTGCGCTAAATGTGCGATGGTTGTTGATTCCCCGCCAGGGAGAATGAGCGCATCAATCGACTCTATCTCGGTTGTTCTACGTACAGAGATTGGATCAACTCCGCATTCTTCAAGAGCGCGCAGATGCTCTCGGATATCACCTTGTAGAGCGAGTACTCCGACTTTCATCTGGTCTTACCAACCGCGGTCGGCAAGGCGATGAGGAACAGGGATATCAGCAACGTTGATTCCAACCATCGCATCCCCCAACCCTCGTGAAGCATCCGCGATAACTTTAGGATCATCGAAGAATGTTGTTGCCTTAACACACGCTGCAGCGCGACGGGCAGGATCTCCCGATTTGAAAATACCGGATCCGATGAAAACTCCGTCGGCGCCCATATGCATCATCATCGCTGCATCGGCTGGAGTGGCAATTCCACCGGCAGTGAAAAGGACTACTGGGAGCTTGCCGCTGGCAGCAACTTCTTTCACCAATTCAAATGGAGCTTGCATTTCCTTAGCTGCAACATAAAGTTCATCTTCACGCATCGAAGTAAGGCGTCGGATTTCTCCACCGATTTCACGCATGTGCGTCACGGCATTGGAAACATCGCCAGTGCCCGCTTCACCCTTGGATCGGATCATTGCAGCGCCTTCGTTGATACGGCGGAGCGCTTCACCTAAATTTGTTGCGCCACAAACAAAGGGCACAGTGAAATTCCATTTATCAATATGATTCTTATAGTCGGCCGGCGTCAAAACTTCCGACTCGTCGATGTAATCAACACCTAGGCTCTGCAAAATTTGAGCTTCTACAAAATGTCCGATGCGTGCCTTCGCCATGACGGGGATGGAAACAGCTGCTTTGATTTTCTCAATCATGTCCGGATCGGACATGCGAGCTACTCCACCTTGGGCTCGAATATCAGCTGGAACTCGTTCCAGAGCCATCACAGCAACCGCACCCGCGTCTTCTGCAATTTTCGCTTGTTCGGCGTTAACTACATCCATGATGACGCCGCCCTTAAGCATTTCTGCCATGCCGCGTTTTACTCGGGCGCTTCCAGTGGTCTGGGACATTGTTGCTCCTTCTAGATCAAACTCATTGAAGTTCTGATATTTCCTGGGTACATACTACTTTGTCGGCGAGGGACTCGCGCTCGCAGATGGAGTGACAGCCGGGTAGGTGAATATGGGCGGAGTATCGAGCAATGCCACCCATATTTGACCAGCGGCGAAGCTTATTGGTGAGCCATCAGCAAGGGTCCACGTTGTTCCCGATGCAGCGTCCAAGCGTTGCCAATTGGCGGCAAATGACTTTCCATCGCGAAGGATGAAACCCGTTCCTTGGCCAATTGTTTTCGAAAGCGGAGTAATTCCTCCAACTTTGTCATGATAAATCGAATCGGTGATCGACACTAATTGAATCACCAGAGTTGATGCGCCCAAGCGAACCCCATCACTATCAACATCGGGCTTGCCTTGATAATCCAGGAGCCAGCGCTTTTCTCTCTTTGACCAATGCGCTTTATAAGTTACCGCTGGCCACTGGAATTTGGCCATCGTAATTGTCGTGCCTCCTGCAGGTTTCTTACCGAAAGTCCAGCCCATGGGCTTTGAAATAGCGATCGGGCTCTTATCTTTAGCAACTTTCGCCAAGAGCAAATCCGCACGTAGCACCATGTTGTAAGGCGCATAACGAGAAGAATCCCGTGTATAAATCGTGGGAGATTCATGTTGAGCTCCAAAATTTTCCAAATCCGCAGCATCGATCACTGGATACATTTTGGATTGTGCTCCCGAAAATGCAAATGCCACGTGACCGTATTGAGAAAGTAAATCAATATCGCTGATTCGCGCGCTACGAACTGGACCCACGTGCGTCGGAATCTTGGAAGCGAAAATTGCAGCTAAACGAGTTTCGCCCCCTTCAACTTGCTCAATATAAACAACATCTGCACCCTGTAAACCAATCTGTGGGTGAGCAGGATTGGAATCATCGATTTTTACCGCCAGCACAGGACCATCTGTGCCTTCCATACCTGTAAGAGAGTTTTTGATTATTGGCGTGGGAGATGGTGTGGGAGATGTCGTATTACCACTCCCGCCACATCCAGTTAAGAGAAGTGTGGGAATCGTAAAAGCTAGAACCCATTTACTTCTATAAATCATCGTCTTCGAATTCGTGAGTGATCGGTAGTGGAGCCGTTCCAGCCAGCCTGAATAATTTGAAAACAATCTTCTTGCGGACCGATATCGTCCGAGCAACTGCATCAAGATGGATTGCAACACCTACCTTTATCTTCTCGGTGAGTAGTGACAATTCTTCAAGGAGCGCTTTTTCAGCAGATGGGGATTGCCCTTCCAGATCTCCATGTAATAACTTTAGTGCGCTTGATAAACCAGATTCAGCGAAAGATCGTCCCCGCATATCTGCTTCTCGAGCCTGGTAGGCCGCAGCCATTAAAATAAGTGAGGATGCCGGATCGGCTAATTCGCTATGAGCAAGCTCTAGAGCCACAGCAGCTCTGCGTTGTAAGAGACCATCTAAGTTTGCCCAACTTGTTTCAACACGATGGTGCAATCTATCCAAACGCGTCGCAGAGAAAGAGAGATACCAAAGAAAGAGTAGGAGAAGAAGGCCCAGAGTTAACCCGGTTTTCATTATTTCTCGGACTCCCTATTGAGCAATCGACTCCAGCTGCGTGTATCAGAGGCTAGCCGAACTTTCTCGCTTCCTACGATTGCCATCTCGTACACCGAGAAAATTTGTTCGGCGACGTTCTCCCAATCGAAAATTTCCGCATGCGCTTTACCCGCCCGAGCCAATGAATCTCTCTTCGAATCATCACGCATCAGATCAATGATGGTCTTTGCTAAATCTTGAGAATCTTCACTTTTGAAGAGCGCTCCAAATTCTCCATTTCCCAACATTGATTCAAAAGCTGGAATATCACTTGCGATGACGCAAGAACCAGAGGCCATCGCTTCTGCAAGGATGATTCCGAAAGATTCTCCGCCAGTATTAGGTGCGACATAAACCGATATCGAAGAGAAGAAATCCGCTTTCTCTTTCTCGGTTAATCGCCCTAAGAAAGTAACTCGACTACGCAATTGCGGATCTACCGTTTCCATCGCCTCATCTATATCCCCCGGACCGGCCACAAGAACGCGGACTCCTGGAACAAATCGTGCAATGACTGGAATTGCTTCAAGAAGAACTGATAAACCTTTACGTGGTTCTTCGAATCTGCCGATGAAACCTATTGTTTCGTTGCTCCATTTTTCAAGAATATCGCCATCGCGGAATTTATTGGCGTAGATCCCATTAGGTATGACGATTGCATCTGTCTCGAGATGCTCCGTCAAAGTTAAACGGGCAGCCTCGCTCACAGCAATACGCACAGATAGCTTTTCGATTACAGGTTCAAGAATTGGACCAATTGCAAAGATTGCTCTCTGCCGCTTAGCCGCTGCGTGGAAAGTCCCCACCATTGGCCCCTCTGCCGCCCAGCAGGCAAGAAGAGATAAGGATGGAATTGCAGGCTCATGCAAATGCAATAAATCAAAATCTCCTTGCGCGATCCACTGGCGCACTCGAGAAAACGCAATTGGCCCAAATAACACACGGGCCACCGCGCCGTTATAAGGAATAGCGATTGGTTTACCTGCAGAGACTACATATTCCGGCAAAGATTCTTCATCGGCACATGGCGCAAGAACCGAAACGCTATGCCCATGAGCAATCAAGTACTCGGCAAGATCGCGAATATGGTTCTGTACTCCCCCGGGCGCATCCCATCCGTAAGGACACACAATTCCAATTTTGAGAGGTTTGAGATTAGCCATCGGAACGCTCCGTGAAATCTCCATCAATCCAAATTCTTTGCAACATATGCCAATCCTGTGGGTATGCAGAAATACCTCGCGCGAATTCGTCGGCACAATTTTGGACTATTTTCTGCACCTTCTCCTCTTGTGTCCCAGTTGTTGGAATCTCTACTTGCGTGAACTCAATGTGGATCCCTTTCCTTCTATACGAAACAAAAGCGGTGATTAAAGGTGCACCAGTTTTGATCGCCAACACAGCTGGTCCCGCTGGCATTCTGGCCTTGCCAGCAAAGAAATCTACGGTGATCCCCGATTTAGAGAGATCGCGATCGGCTACAAGGGCGATCAAGTGCCCTTCGCGTAAACGTTGGGCTAAAACCGCGATGACCCGACCATCTACAGGTAGTACTTCCATACCCATCGCTTCTCGATAAGAAAGAAATCTTTGGAAGAGAGCATCTGGCTTAACTCGCTCGGCAACAGTTACTAGCTTGATGCCTTTATCGCAAAAATAGGCTCCGGCATGATCCCAGTTTCCAGCGTGCGGTAATGAAACAATCACTCCACGTTTAGCAGCTATAGCATCAAGCAGAAGATTCTCATTAACTACTTCAACGGTGTCAATCGTGCGACTTCGTGACCAATCGGGAAATCTAAAGGTGTCACACCAGTAACGCATCGCCGAACGCATGGAGATCCCCAAAAGCACCGCGATTTCAGAAGACTTGGCATCTGGCTTGACTCTCACCAAATTGCTACGTAAACGTTGAATCCCTTTGCCATTCCTCTTAACAGCAAAATCCGCCACGAAATCAAAGAATCGGTAGGCAGTATTTTCCGGAAGCCATCGAACTACCCTCCACGCAGAAAAATAAAGAGCGACAGATGCGCCTTCTTTTAAGTTTTCAAACATATTAAAGCGCCCGCTTAACAATAAATATTCTCTGCAGAACAGTGATTACGCCTAATACAAGAAGTACCCACATACATATAGCTAAAGCGAAATTGACACCCAAACCCTCGAGCCCAATACCTAATAAGGCGATCATCAAACGTTCGGTCCGTTCTGCAATGCCACCTGTGCACTGAATATCCATCGATTCAGCTTTTGCACGGATATACGGAATCAACGACCCGGTGGCCAGCGCAATGACGACCACTGGCACCAATGGATCTGCGCTTCTGTTGAGAGCGATGATTACTCCGATGAATATGGATGCATCGGCAATTCGATCGATGGTTGAATCCAAGAATCCGCCCCAAGGGCTTGCACCCTTCTGTGAAATTCTTGCCATCGTCCCGTCAAAAAGGTCACTTAATGAAAATAGACAGATCAGAACAGTGCCTAAGAAAAATTCCGAGCGAGGATAGAAATAGGAGGCAGTGAGCACAACCGCGGTGGCACCAAAAAATGTGACAGTATTTGGCGTAAGCCCCAATTTGAGCGCGCCCTTAGCCGCAGGCGTAATGGCTCGCGTCACCGCCGGCTTGAATATTGAACTAATCATCGCCTCCCATCGTAGGCTGAGCACGTGCCCACGCCAATTCTTTCCGAAGTTAAAATCGCGGTTTTCGGCCACTCAAGCGCGAATCCCGCAGGCATTGCCCATCTATTTGGCGCGTTAGTTGTCTCGTCAACCGAAACTGAATGTGACCTTGCAATATTCACTGTCAATCCTGCTGATGGAATCGATCAAAAAACCATCGATGATTGGGAAGCGCTCAACGATCGATTGGTTCCGCGGCTTGTTCTTGTTACTGAACTGGATGAGAGCGAAAGCGATTTTGATGACGCTGTCATGCTGGCTAATAGAGTTTTTGACAAAACCGTTACTCCTTTTCTGGTTTTGCACAATAACGATGGGACCGCTTGCGCGTTAATTTCAATGCAAGATCTTTCGATCATTGATTACTCTGTTACGCCGCCTCAGGTTATTGAAAGCGACCCTGATCATAAGATTTTGGTTTCCGAATTTCAGAAAGAATATCTCGAAGAAATTGAGATGATGGGCGAGAACGCATTTGAAGCTGGGTTACTCTTTCCCGCTATTCCTATTTGGCCTGACCGCGAAATCGGTGTGGATATAGTTCGAAAATATATTTCGCGTTTAGCGCACTAATTACCAAGCAGCGGCAAGATCATCTCTAGTTTGACCTAAAAGTTGAGGCAAAGTTTTTGTTTTGCCGATAATTGGCATGAAATTGGAATCTCCCGCCCAACGCGGAACCACATGTTGATGGATATGTTCGGCAACTCCAGCTCCTGATACTGCTCCCTGGTTCATTCCTAGATTGAATCCTTCTGGCCGAGCAACTTTACGAAGTGTTTCCATCGCATGCACGGTCATATCTGACATCTCGATACGCTCTGACGGAGTTAAATCGGTTATATCTGCCACATGTCTAAATGCGCACACAAGTAAATGCCCGACGTTATATGGATACAAATTCATCACCACGAACATTTCTTTTCCGCGTGCGACAATAAGTCCTTCCTCATCGCCCATCGTTGGAATTCTGCAGAACGGGCAAGCGCTCTCGTTACCTGGTAGTGGGCGATTTTCGCCTTTGAGATAGTCCATGCGGTGTGGAGTCCATAAGCGCTCCCATGAATCTGGCATTCCTGCCCCGCCGGTAATTTCGGTCATAGTTAAATCTGTTGCCGCGAGAGAACAGTTTGCTTTATTTGTGCAATTGCATCTGCAATTAGAATCCCGTTGCTTTGATCCCCATTGCGATATCTAAAAGAAACCGCACCCGCATTTTGATCTTCTTCACCGGCAATAATCATGTACGGAATCTTCTGCATCTGAGCGTTGCGAACCTTCTTCTGCATACGATCGTCCGAAGCATCTAGTTCTGCACGAATACCGTTGCGTTTGAGCTCTGCGACAACACCCTGAAGGTACGGCGTGAAGGCATCAGCTACAGGAATAGCGACCGCCTGAACTGGCGCTAACCAAGGTGGGAACGCGCCCGCGTAATGCTCTGTTAACACTCCAAAAAATCTTTCAATAGAACCAAAAAGCGCGCGGTGAATCATGACGGGCCGTTGACGAGATCCATCACTTGCCACGTATTCCAAATCAAAACGTTGCGGTAATTGGAAATCCACTTGAATTGTAGACATCTGCCAGGTCCGTCCAATGGCATCTTTTGCTTGTACCGAAATCTTCGGGCCATAAAATGCTGCACCGCCAGCATCCAGAACAAGTTCAAGGTTCTGGCGACCAGCAGCATCACGAAGCGCTTGCGTCGCGTTTTCCCAGTCACCATCTTCGCCTACGAATTTTTGCTCATTTTTTGTGGAGAGTTCTAGGTAGAAATCGGTAAGACCGTAATCACGGAGAAGATTCAAAACGAATGTGAGAAGTGAATCGAGTTCGCCCACCATCTGTTCGGCGGTGCAATAAATATGTGCGTCGTCCTGAGTAAAACCTCTGGCTCGAGTAATCCCATGCAGCACACCTGATTTTTCATAGCGATATACCGTGCCAAATTCAAAGAGACGCAACGGCAATTCGCGGTATGAACGTCCGCGAGAACTGTAAATAAGATTATGGAATGGGCAGTTCATGGGTTTCATGTAGTACTGCTGACCCGCGCGTTTGATAGTGCCGTCAGAATGCAATTCTTCATCCAAAATCATTGGAGGGTACATACCCTCTGAATACCAATCTAGATGCCCAGATTTTTCAAAGAGTGCAGCTTTTGTAATATGTGGTGAGTAAACGAACTCGTAACCCTCTTCTTCGTGGCGGATACGCGAGTAATCTTCCATCGCTCTACGAATGATCCCGCCTTTAGGATGAAAAACAGCTAACCCTGACCCAATTTCTTCTGGAAATGAGAATAGATCTAGCTCTGCACCAAGACGACGGTGATCACGCTTCTCTGCTTCAATCAAGAATGCAAGATAGGTTTCTAGATCTTCCGGCGAAGCCCAAGCCGTTCCATAAATTCGTTGCAACATCGGGTTCTTCTCTGACCCGCGCCAGTACGCACCAGCGCTGCGCATCAATTTAAAGGCAGGGATAACTTTCGTCGAAGGAAGATGCGGGCCTCGGCATAAGTCGCCCCAGACAGGCTGTCCATCCCTACCCAAATTGTCGTAAATAGTAAGTTCTGCTCCGCCAACCTCAACGCTGGATTCGTCACCTGCATCAGATTTTATTCCTACTAATTCACACTTGTAAGGTTCGGAAGCTAATTCGGTCAGAGCTTGCGCTTCAGTGACAACACGTCTGCGGAAACGCTGTCCATCTTTAATAATCTTCTTCATCGCACTTTCCAGCTTGAGAAGATCTTCTGGAGTGAATGGCTTCTCCGGATCGAAGTCGTAATAGAAACCGTCGGTAATCGGAGGTCCAATACCTAACTTAGTGCCAGGGAAAACTTGTTGAACTGCTTGTGCTAAAACGTGAGCAGTGGAGTGGCGAAGAACCGAGAGACCTTCAGCGGATGTAATGGAAACTGATTCAATGGCGTCACCTTCGGAAAGCTCACTCCACAAATCCTTGAGAATCCCATTGATCTTGCAGACCACCACGTTCTTGTCTTCTTGGAATAAATGGGTAGGCCGCTGATCCTCCTCAACTTTCTGAGGGTCACCGTTCACGGTAATCGATATCTGCGCCATGAGATTTAGTCTATCGAAAGAGCGAGAATGGTTTCGCGCAATTTCTCGGTTAAATCCTCCGAAATTTCTAGCGGTCGTTCATCCAGATAGGCCACGGGCTGGGCACCTTTGAGGCTTGAGAGTAAATAGATAGCTTCAATAGATTCGAGATCAGAACCCATGTGCTGGGCTTCCAGTAATTGAGAGTTAGCGACCAAAGCTCCACGGATAATTCCGGGTAGCGCGCCAGATTCCAAGCGAGGAGTAGTCCATTTGCCATTGATTTTCAAAGCAAGATTTGCAACCGCAGTTTCGCAAATCTCCCCTTGCGAATTCAATCTGATCGCATCATCAAACCCTGCTGCGTGAGCAGAATCAAGAAGGGAAATATTTGCAGAGTACGGTAGCGATTTGGTACCAACTAAGCTATTAGTTTCATCAAGTTGGCTGCCTCCCGACATCAACCGTGCAGGCACAAGCCATTCTTGATATTTCTCATGAACCATACGAATTTCTCCATCACAGAAAAGAGTTAAGCGAAGGCGCCCTGCTGATGATGAAACTAGATTTCCAGCTAAGTAGTTGCGAACCTCTACCTGCAATTCATCTATTGACGGCGTTGAAATAGCAGAGTTCGCTGCCGAATTGGTTAAACGCAGTAAATGGGATCGCAGAAACTGAGGATGGCCAGATATAGTTTTGATCGTTTCAAAGAATCCTTCACCATAAGGGAATTCTAGATTTCTCATATCGCCCCACCAGAAATCGATAGTAATCTCGATGCCTTTAAAACTGTTTCTTCCCATTCACCAGTGCTATCACTGCCCCAAGTGATACCGGCTCCTGTTCCGAATCGTAAGAATTCATCGCCTTGATTCCAGAAAATTCGAATCGCAACTGAGAGCAACGATTGGTCACCGTGAACCCACCCCAACGCGCCACAATAGGGACCGCGAGGAAGAACCTCTAGCTCGCTGATTATTCTGACTGCCGAAGATTTAGGAGCGCCACTTACAGACCCAGGTGGCAAAATTGCGTTTGCAATATCTGCCCATGATGTCCCAACCAAAATCTCGCCTTGGACATCGGAGACCAAATGTGTGAGCCCCGGATGATCTTCGCTCACCAACAGGCGAGGAACAGTAACGCTACCTATTTGTGAAATTCTTCCCACATCATTTCTAATCAGATCAACAATCATGATGTTTTCAGCTTTATCTTTCTCCCCAAAGTATTCCGACCCAAGTGGATGTGTTCCCTTTATAGGTCCGGATGTAATCCGACTTCCGTTGCGGCGAGCCAGAAGTTCCGGGGAGGCCGAAGCAATTTCCAACTCAGCTGTTCTTAAATAGCACCCGAATGGCGCTGGATTTTGTTCTTGAATTAAGTGCATCAAAGGTAAAAGCGAGGCTCCTTCAGCTAACGCAACCTTTAATTGCCTACATGCGTTAACTTGATAAACATCGCCCACAGAAATTCTTGAACGAATTTCTTCAACATAATTTTCATAGGAAGATTTATCAAGTGACGAGAGCCAGGTTCCGTTGATTTTTGCCCACGATTGCCGCGCCGTCGGCAGTGGAGCGTGCACAACTCTTTCAAATCGAGCACATATCCATTCACCTTCAAAAGTCGTACTCACCGCCCAAAAGTTGCCATCATCGAGGCAGGCGGGGTCTTTGCTGATTTCTTGTAAGCCGTAGGCCAAGAGCCCATCCATCCAAAAAAATGGTTCCTTTGCTCCTATTTCCACCGTGTAACCGTAGAGCCGTTTGCTCGTTTTCACCTCACTTTGGCGCAAGAGCCTTACGTAAGATAGATTTCGCCCACCACGAAACGAGCAATCGCCAGTGTGTGCGGACGTAGCGCAGTTGGTAGCGCACCACCTTGCCAAGGTGGATGTCGCGGGTTCGAGTCCCGTCGTCCGCTCTGATGCGTAATTTCCATGGTCGGGTGGCCGAGAGGCGAGGCTCAGGACTGCAAATCCTGCTACACGGGTTCAAATCCCGTCCCGACCTCCACGCTTACATAACTTTTCTATGAACTATGAAAGGCTTATGAAATGGCATCAACGGAATTAGAAAAATCCGATCGTCCTTGGGGCCGATATGAAGTCTTGCAAGAAAGCCACACGCATAAAGTTAAATGCATCTGGGTTTCTCCAGGAAAACGTCTCTCTTACCAACGCCATAAACATCGTGCAGAACATTGGTACATCGTGCAAGGCAGCGCTGAAGTAATGCTCGACGGAATCACATCTCATCCCCTACCCGGTGCCACCGTAGATGTAGCAATGGGACAACTACATCGCATCACAAACATAGGGTCCGACGAAGTTATTTTTGTTGAAGTGCAAACTGGAAGCTATTTTGGTGAAGACGATATTGAGCGTGTTGAGGATGATTTCGGGCGCTAACGGAAAGGAATACGTTCATATTTATTGGTGAGGTATGCTTCGCCACAGCAAGGATCGTTGGCTCAGCGGTAGAGCACCACATTGACATTGTGGGGGTCACTGGTTCGATCCCAGTACGGTCCACTTTCACGCCTTGCTAATGAGAAGGTCAGGCTAAGATTTCTACATGATTATCCGCGAAGCGCGCCTAGGTGATGCTTCAAAGATCCTGCAATTGATTCACGGCCTTGCAGATTATGAGAAGGCGCCCGAACAAGTGGTCGCCACCGTAGAGAAGATCGAAGAATCACTTTTTTGCGACGCGCCAGTAGCTTTCTGTTTACTTGCTGAAATCGAAGATGAGATTGTCGGCTTCGCCATTTGGTTTAAGAATTATTCAACGTGGTTAGGTGAACCAGGGATTTATCTGGAAGATCTCTATGTCGATTCCGCTTATCGCGCGCAAGGAATCGGAACCGCTCTGATGAAACACTTAGCCCAGATGTGCGTGCATCTCGGTTATCGCAGATTCCAATGGTGGGTTCTGGATTGGAACAAACCGGCTATCGATTTCTATCAATCGATCGGCGCCGAGCCCATGGATGAATGGACAGTCTTTCGATTATCCGGAAATGCACTCGCAGAATTCGCAAAATCTTAGATGCACAACCTCCTTAGAGAAATCCCAGGCTTCTTCGCAGCCACTTTTCTACTGGCAATGGTCCCCGGACAGGGCGTGGCAATGGTTTTACGGCAATCAATTCTTGGAGGTTCTCGTTTAGCTCTCTTTGCGGTGCTCGGAAATAGCACTGGTCTATTCATTTGGGGAACTTTTAGCGCAATCGGCCTTTCAGCAATATTTATCTCCTCTCCCCTGGCTTTTTCAATCTTAAAATGGACAGGTGTATGCGTTCTAGTTCTCTTATCTCTGAAAACTTTCATACAACTGCGCAACGAATCTGGAAAATTTGATTTAACGCAAAAAGGGGACAGCTCTAAATTTGGTTCTTTTCGACTGGGATTAATCACAAATCTGACAAACGTGAAAGCCGCTGTTTTCGCCGTAGCTTTCCTTCCTCAGTTTGTTCCTGCTAACTTCTCGCTAGCGTGGGGAATTTTCATCTTCGGCTGTTTATGGCCTGTCGTATCAACTTCCTGGTATTTAATCCTTATTTGGACAGTTGATAAATCCGCCAATGTGATTCAGAAGCCCATTGTTCGTAGAGTGCTCACAGGAGTATCGGCTATCGGGATTATGGTGCTTGCAATCGGTCTGGCTTTTAGCTCTTCCCGCTAACGCTGACCGGAAGTGATGGTTTTTCTATCCAGAATGCCGTTATCCAGTAACACGTAAAGGCAACAAAGATTCCGCCATAAATATCGATCACAAAATGCTGATGAAGAAAAACTGTTGCTGGCAGAATGAGAAAGAACCAAAAACCAAGCATGTACGAAGTACGAGGCGCTAAATGACGTAATCGCCATAGAGCAATCATTGAGACAACCGACCATGTGACGTGATTTGAGGGAAATCCGTTGAGTGGTTGATCGTTGCCGTAAACCACATGCACCAAAATCCAATCAAAAACAGAATTACCAAGAACTGGCGTGCGGGGAACCTGCGTCTGGAAAAATGCATACGCAATATCCAAAGAAAGTTGACCCAAAATTATCGCTAAACCGTTAACAAGAAATGCCCTGAAACCTGCGATTCGCAAAGAGAGAATTGGGACAACGAATGCGGCCAGTAAATGGAAACTCAAGTATGGGATAACGAAAATCGATACCACTGGGATCTTCGCATCTAGCCAGCCACGCATTACTAACGGTTCGTAAGAATAAGTTGCCTTATTAAATAACTCGTAACTTACGAATGCAAGAATGATTCCAAAAAAAATTCCGTATACAGAATACTTTTCATTTCTGGACAGATCTTTCATGGACGAATTCTAAGGCAAGCAACGCTTGTTATCAGGAATTAGCGCCCATCTACAAAGGGAGTTTTTGCAATTCAATCGAATATCGTTGACATTAGGGGCTCTAACAAGAAAACTTCCGTCATGGGAAAACGAGTGCTCAACGGTCTACTTCTTATCGTGGCTCTCATGCTTATGCTCCCAACCGGCCCTGCTCAAGCAGCAACCTCGATTTCCGAATCATCGCTTCCGCAAATTTTCGGGCTCTCCTTATATCCTGGAGAACCAGCTGTTTATGAAATCCAAGCCACGACGCATGAGAAAATAACTATCAAGTTTAGCGATGCAACTAGCAACATCTCCTTGCGCATTACTGAATGCATGTGCCAAGAAGGTAATAATATAGTGTCCCTGTCGAATAACGTACAAAACTCCTCACGAACTTATGAACTAGGTAAAGGCTTGTTTCGTTTTGAAATCGCTACTATTTCTTCAGCGGGGGCACCTGCTCCTGTCACTAGCGTTAAATTTGCGGTTTCGCGCGAAGTGATAGTGACCGCTGATCCTTCTCCCAAAACAAGCACCTCCCCGAAAGCTTCCAACTCTGCTAACCCAGTGTCCTCACCGAATACCACGCAACAGAATATTACGCGGATATCTGAAACTGCTCTCCCTCAACAAGTAGGGATTTCTTTATCCGTGGGACACAATGTTGTATATGAAATCATGATCACGAAAAAGGAAAAGATAACACTAAGTTTTGGCGATTCAAGCAATAACGCATCTGTGCGAATGGCCTACGGAATGTGCGACACAACTAATTGTCCCGTAACAACTGTAGATAATGTCCAAACTCGAAATCTTACAATCGATGTGCAACCCGGAACCTTCAGCATGGAGTTCAATATAGTTCCAGTAACAGGGAAAGATTCTCAAACAACTACTATGCAAATGGCAGTTGCTCGTAACCAAACTGTATTGCCGAGTGCAACCCCCACCAATGAAATCACATCGACGCCCTCTTCAACACCCTCTTCAACAGCGACCAAATCGCCCACGCAATCCAGCACTCAAAAACCAGAATCCCAAGTGACCCCAACTCCAGATGTATCTGCCCCGATAGCAGTTGCTACGCAATCGCCATCCGTCAGCAATTCTCCGATTCCGGAAAGTACATCAGTCCCTACACCGCAAACGATTTCACATGTACAGCAAGACGTGAGCGGAGTGGAAAACGGGGGCATCGCGCTACTCGGAGTACCTCTACAACCTCAAGTTATCGGCGAAGATGGAATCATCACTCCAGCAGCTCCGCTCCCTGACTCTGGCGAACCTTTGCCTCCTGATGCCATCACCGTGACAGAAACTTTCAAGGGTCAACCAGGAGGAACCCTCTTCAATTCACCAGATATCGCTACTCCGGTTGAATTGATTGCTGTAGCGCTTCCATCCATAGTTCAAAAATTGCCTGGTTTATCAACTGGAATCCAAGCTGCAAATCGAGCTTTTGTTTCGTTAGAAAATATCGGAAATGACATGTCCCCAATAACACGTAAAAAAGCCAAAAAGATTCTGGTCACTACGATCATCGCTGGCCAGATGACAACAATAAGGAGAAAAACGTTATGAAATTCTTTAAAGACGCTCTCGTTGATCTTGCGAATCAAATTTGGCACCTACTAGGTTTCTTCGCAGCCTGGCTAGTGCTCACAGGTTCAGCAAAACGCGTTGTAGGTTGGGCGATACTTATTGGCCTCATACTTTGGGTCGCCACGCTTCGCATCCGCACTCAAAAGCATTGAGGGCTGCAACTGCTGATGCAAAGCGTAAGGAAATCTTAGGACTGATCTACGCCCTTATCGGTATCTTCTTTTTCTCGCTCTCCTTGCCGCTCACTAAAATGGCTATCGATGGTTTCAATCCGATTTTCACTGCTTTTGTTCGACCTGTAATTGCGGCAACTTTAGCCGTTCCTCTTCTCATCGCCTTCAAAGCCCCAAAATTTCCGCAAGCACATTTACGGGCCTTCCTATTCACTATTTTTGGTGGGGTGTTTATTTGGCCGATATTTATAGCCTCGGCGCTCAATAGAACAACATCAGCACATGTAGCGATCATCGTTTCGATCATGCCCTTGAGCACAGCTATTTTCGCAGTCTTACGCACCAAGCAAACTGTTTCATGGCAATTTTGGGCAGCTTCTGTTTTAGGAACGGCGCTCCTGGTGCTTTTCGCAATTAGTAGAGGCGGCGCCGCTGATGCCGATCCAATAGCTGATCTCTTCACTTTGATCGCGGTAATTGCGTCTTCAATGTGTTATGTGGAAGGCGCACAATTAACTCAAGTAATGCCGGGTTGGCAAGTAATTTCATGGGTCGTAATTCTCGCTCTACCGATTTGCATTCCAGCTTCGTTCATTGCATGGGTACTCACGCATCACAATCACGTGATAACTACTAGGTCCGTCGTTGGGCTTTTGGGTATTGGATATTCTTCAATGTATATCGGGTTCATAGCTTGGTACCGAGGTTTAAAGGATGCCGGAACGGCGCATGGTTCTCAGGTACAGCAGGTTCAAGCGATTTTGACGCTAGGTTGGTCAGCGCTACTTCTGCACGAAAAAGTAACAACACCTATGGTTCTTATAGCTTGTGGTGTTATCGGAGCAGTTTTATGGGCACTTATTTCGCGTCAGCGAATTCCTGTAATTTCCTGAACGAAAAGTAAAGAATTTTCGAAAATCTGATCAGCGTCATAATCAATTGTTGCAACATGATAACTGTTGAGTAATTCAACTCGTTGTTTGCGGGCGCTCCCAATTTCTGCCATCACAATCTCAGTGTTAGAAACTGTAAGCACGTGATCATCTTTACTATGAAATAGCAGAAGTGGCTTCTTGATCGAACCAAGAGTGGATCTTGAACTTTTTAGCAATCTATTAAGTTGCACGACTCCTCGAGTTGGAAGGGCGTCATACCCATACTCAGAAATATTTGGTCGCTTAATATCGTCTCCGACTGAAGGTAAACTTGCTTTTAATCGAGCAATTACTGGGGCAAACTTAATAGCAAGCCCGGGGATATGAATCATCGGGTTAACGAGAACAATTCCGTCAATTTTCTCTCCATGGTGTGCCGAGACGTATAGCGAGGTACCGCCCCCCATAGAGAGTCCAAATATGAAAACCGAATCGCACGTTTTGTGAAGTTCATCTATCTCTTCAACAACTCTTGCGGGCCATTGCTCCCAGGTAACTTGATTCAAATCCTCCCAACGGGTTCCGTGACCAGGAAGCCTTGGTAGACGAACGGTGTAACCTCGCGCTGCGAAAAATTCGGCCCAAGAACGCATCGATGCAGGTGACCCAGTAAACCCGTGAACAAAAACGATTCCAATTTTTCCCGTTACACCGCTTCCACGACGTGCAAAATCATCGACTAAGCCTTCGGGTGCGTTCTCAACGCTCATAGAAATAGCGTAGACCTGAGTCCCTGTCGCATCAATGCCCTAGGGTTCAAACATGACTAGCACGCTATCGGAGACAACCTTTGTCGTGCTTGACTTAGAAACTTCTGGCGGTTCCCCCAAACACGGTGCTGCAATTACCGAAATTGGCGCCGTGAAAGTTCGTGGTGGCCATGTCATAGAGGAATTCCAGATGCTGGTAAATCCTGGGCATGCTCTTCCGGAGTTCATCACAGATCTGACCGGCATCACCGACTCTATGCTTGCAAATGCCCCGTCAGTAGCATTGGCGCTTCCAACTTTTTTAGAATTTATTGGTCACCCATCAGAATCGGTTCTTGTTGCCCACAATGCACCTTTCGATATTGGTTTTCTTAAATCCGCGGCCGCCAACCTTGAAATTGCGTGGCCTGATTATTCGATAATCGACACGGTTCGCATTTCCCGGCATGTACTCACTCTCGAGGATGTTCCCAATTGTTCGCTATCGACCTTATCTGAATTCTTCGGGACCGTTACTACTCCCAACCACAGAGCGCTCGAAGATGCTCGAGCGACTGTTGATGTGTTGCACGCAATCTTCGAACGTTTAGGCACTTTCAACGTTACTCATTTAGATCAATTAGAAAAACTTAATCGCCAGAGATCTCCGAGGTTAAAGTAACCCAGCGCTCGAGCAGTTCCTGCGCTGCTCCAGAATCTATAGCGGCAGTGGCTGCAGCTACGCCTTCACGTAGTCGAGTATCTAGGTCAAGATTGGTTTTACCTTCAAAGGCTGCGATTGCTGCGCCAGCGTTAAGGATTACCGCATCGCGTGGGGCCCCTCGCTCGCCAGCAAAAATTGCCGAAGTGATGCGCGCATTTTCCGCGGCATCTCCGCCAACGAGAGCTTCTATAGGAGATCTATCAATACCGAAATCTTGAGGATCAATTAAAGATGAATCAATGCGTCCATCTCCGATAGTCAAAACAGTAGTTGTCGTAGCTAAAGTGATTTCATCAAGGCCGTCATCCCCTCGGAAAACAAACCCATCAACTCCACGTGTTGCTAAAACCTCAGCCATTAAAAGATGCATGGCTGGATTTGCCACACCAACAGCCGCGGCCTTCGGTTGTGCGGGATTGGCTAAAGGTCCCAAAATATTGAAAATGGTTGGCACACCAAGTTCTTTCCGAGCTGGGGCGGCAAAGCGCATAGCGGGATGAAATACTGGAGCAAAACAGAATCCGATACCCAGTTCTGCAACGCAGCGTTCGACACCTTCCCCATCAAGAGTGATTACGACGCCTAAGGCTTCCAGCAAATCTGCGGATCCAGATTTAGACGAGGCAGCTCGATTCCCGTGTTTAACCACGCGCGCCCCTGCCGAGGCAGCAACAATCGCCGAAGTTGTTGAAATATTTATCGTATGAGCGCCATCACCACCTGTACCGACAGTGTCAACTGCGCGCTCTGAAATTTGTATAGGGGCGCAATGACGGTACATCTCTTCGACAAGAGCGCTAACTTCATCGGCTGATTCGCCCTTGGCCTTAAGAGCTAAAAGAAATCTCTTTATATTTGCAAGATCTGCTCGTCCATCAAGGATCTCTTTCATAGCCCATTGAATTTGGGCTGGCAAAAGATCGGAGAAACTTTCTAAGATTTCGACATTTTCGTCCCAGGAAAAAACGGTCATGGAATCAATGCCAGAACAATTTATAGATGAGGCGTTGAAGCAAGAGCGAGAAGTGCGCCCACGCGCTTTGCTAGAGTAAATGGATCAACGGGATGAACGAGGATTGCATCAGCGCGAGACCACGCACCTAGCCAAGCATCATCGGCGCGACCCACATACACAATTACCGGTGGTGCATTAAATACTTCATCCTTAATTTGTCGGCAGATCCCGAGTCCGCCTTCAGGAGCGGCTTCTCCATCGAGAATAATCGCATCTACACGATTGGCATCAAGGAAACTGTGCAAAGCAGGGCCTGTCGCAAATTCAATAATTTCATGTGGCGCCGATTCCGGGGAAATCCGAGAGCCCAAGGCAGCCCTTATTGAAGCTCGCACAGTGGCATCATCGGAATAGAGAACGATGGTGAGAGTTTTAGACGAATCTGACATGTACGTAGTCTAATCCGAGGCAACTTCTCTGTCTCTTATCTAGCTCTTGGCCAGGTCCAAGGTTAAGTGACCTCTCTCACCGAAAAATAGGGCCACCTCGGGGAGTTAGAGCGCGATTAAGGAGAATTTTCCGCGTGAATAGGAGAGGATATCCCCCATGTCCAGCGCAACTGCCACGGCCCCTCGGGTCAACCGCCCAAACCTCGTTGCAGTAGGAACGATCGTTTGGCTCTCCAGTGAATTAATGTTTTTCGCCGCACTCTTCGCGATGTATTTCACTACGCGCGCAGTGCAAGGTCCTTCAGTCTGGGCGCAATCAACAGAGATACTCAATATCCCTTTTGCCGCGATTAACACAACCGTGTTGGTTCTTTCATCTGTTACCTGTCAATTTGGCGTATTCGCTGCAGAACGTTTTCAATTCAAGCGCACTGAATCAATATTTAAATTTTCCAAATGGGGAATGCAAGAATGGTTTGTACTCACATTCTTGATGGGCGCATTTTTCGTTGGCGGGCAAATCTTCGAATATGTAAATCTTGTTGGCGAAGGATTGACTATGTCTTCGCGCGCCTATGGATCTGTTTTCTATATCGCTACAGGTTTCCACGGACTTCACGTAACAGGCGGCCTTGTAGCCTTCTTGCTCGTGCTCTTGCGGGTCAAGAAAGCTCGTCGATTTGGACATTCCCAGGCAACTACAGCCATTGTTGTTTCGTACTACTGGCACTTTGTTGACGTTGTATGGATCGCCCTTTTTTCCGCTATCTATCTAATTAAGTAATCGAAAGGAACTCCTTCGTGAAGTCTTTATCGCGATACCGCAAACATCGCTACGCAAGCCCTTTACTACTGGTTTTTGCGCTCTTCATGATTGGAACTACTTTTTCGGTTGCCAGTGCAAGCACAAAGGAATCAGTGAATTTTGCCAGGAGCGCTGCAATAGATGAAGGTAAACAAATCTTTCTCAAAGGCTGCTCCTCATGCCACGGCCTCAACGCCGAAGGCGGAAAAATAGCCCCCTCACTCATTGGAGTCGGCGCAGCCTCAGTTGATTTTCAAGTGGGCACAGGCCGTATGCCAATGGCCGATATGACCGTGCAAGCAATGCGCAAAAAACCCGCATACACCGCTGAAGAAGTAGCAGCACTTGCGGTATACGTAGCGTCTCTTGCTCCAGGACCTGCAATCCCTGGCGACGAGATTCTCACTTATGAACGTGATGGAAATACCGCGCAAGGCGGCGAACTATTTCGTACCAACTGCGCAATGTGCCATAACTTTGCCGGCCAAGGTGGTGCCCTCAGCCAAGGAAAATTTGCGCCAACGTTGATGGGTGTAGAACCAAAAGAAATTTATGAAGCGCTCATCACTGGACCGCAATCAATGCCAGTTTTCTCAGACAAGATTATTACCCCCGCCGAAAAACTCTCCATAATCAAGTGGATTAAAGCAGCAGAAGTAGAACCAAGTTTGGGCGGCGCAGCTCTTGGTCGCGTTGGCCCTGTAACAGAAGGATTATTGATTTGGACCCTCGGACTCGGACTGCTTATCGGTATTGCAGTCTGGCTAGCAACGAAAGCGAGATAGTTAATGTCACACGAAGTTGCGAACCTTTCTGATCCGGGATTGCCGGCCCACGTACATCGTGCAGCCGATTCCGACCCCAAAGCCGAAAAGAAAGCTGAGCGACAGGTAGCAACGCTCTTTGGTTTATCGGCAGTGGGAACAATTCTCTTCATCGTCTCCTACATCTATATCCCTCTTGATCTTTTTATCTTTGTCCCCATTCTCGGTTCAACTAATGCGCACCAACTTTCCCTAGGTTTAGGTCTAGCAATCTCCTTACTCTGTATCGGACTTGGGGCGGTGCATTGGGCTAAAACGTTAATGCCAGATAACGAAGTCATCGCACAACGTCATGAGTTCCGCTCACCAGAAAGTGAAAGAAAAGAATTTGTTGCAGCGGCTAAAGAGGGCGCCAATGCAGCAGGGCTTGGACGTCGCTCTCTCATCAAACGCTCACTAGGGCTTTCTCTCGGGCTTGTTGGCCTCTCTCCTCTTTTACTCCTCCGCGATTTGGGCCCACTTCCTGGCAAAGAATTAGAGAAGACAAGTTGGAAAACTGGTACTCGTCTGGTCACCGATCCGGGAAACCGACCAATCAAACCTTCGGATCTTGAAGTTGGCGCAGTTGCGCAAGTACTTCCACAACTCAATCCTGACGAAGAACGAACTCTCAATAACATCGGTAAAGATGCCGTGCTGCTCATCCGTTTGCGTGTTGAAGATTTCCAATTATCTCCCGAGCGTTTAGCTTGGACTCACGAAGGAATCATCGCCTTCTCCAAGATTTGTTCGCACATGGGATGTGCTGTTGCACTCTACGAACAGCAAACTAAACATTTGCTCTGCCCTTGCCATCAATCCACTTTCGATGTTCCGCGAGCAGCAAAAGTGATCTTCGGCCCAGCCGCCCGTCCACTGCCGCAACTAGCAATCACTGTGGATACTGAAGGTTATCTCGTAGCACAGAAACCATTCACTGAACCAGTCGGACCGAGTTTCTGGGAGCGTTCATCATGACATCACGCCAAAAAACTGCCGCTTCAGTTGCTAATTATGTCGATGAACGCACAGGCGCTGCAGCATGGATGAAGAAGAATCTCACTAAGGTATTTCCTGATCACTGGTCATTTATGCTCGGTGAAGTTGCCCTTTACTCATTCATTATTCTCTTGCTCTCAGGCACTTTTCTTAGCCTCTGGTTTGATCCATCTCAGAGAGAAGTGCTATATCAAGGTGATTACCAACCACTCAGCGGGATAAAGATGTCCGCGGCTTACGCATCGACGCTTCATATCTCCTTTGATATTCGTGGCGGTTTGTTAATGCGCCAAATTCACCATTGGGCAGCGCTGCTCTTTATGGCAGCCATCGTTGCTCACTTGCTCCGAGTTTTCTTTACAGGTGCCTTCCGCAAGCCTCGCGAATTCAACTGGATTATTGGCGTGGGGCTGCTCACCCTTGGAATTGTTGAAGGCTTTTTAGGCTATTCATTACCGGATGACCTTCTCTCAGGAACTGGAATCCGTATCGCTGAAGCAATTATTCAGGCTCTCCCAGTTGTTGGCTCCTATCTTTCATTCTTCGCTTTTGGTGGAGCCTTTCCGGGCGAAGCATTTATCCCCCGTATCTTCACGGTGCACGTTCTTTTATTGCCTGGAATCTTTCTTGCTCTTATCACCGTGCACCTGATGCTCGTTTGGTACCAGAAGCACACTCAGTACCCAGGACCTGGACGCACTGAAAAGAACGTTGTTGGGTATCCCTTGATGCCGATTTATATGGCAAAAGCTGGCGGATTCTTCTTCATTGTCTTCGGTATTACAGCATTTCTTTCCGCTGTTGCTTCGATTAACCCCATCTGGCTCTATGGTCCTTATACGCCAGGACAAATCTCAGCAGGATCACAACCCGACTGGTATATGGGTTGGCTCGATGGACTTGTACGTATGGCCCCACCTATCGAAACGCATGCATTCGGCCACACGATCTCTTGGAATATTTTGATACCAGGTTTGATCGTCCCTGGAATTCTCTTCACTGGAATGGCCTTGTACCCATTCATTGAGAGCTGGTTGACTGGCGATAAGCGCGAACATCATCTCCTTGATCGTCCCCGCAATGCGCCCAACCGCACAGCACTTGGTGCGATGTCCCTAACATTTATCTTGGTCACTCTACTTAACGGTGGCAATGACATTGTTGCGACGCATTTCTCACTGACGATTAATCAAATCATGTGGTTTAGCCGTTTCGGAATCCTGATTCTGCCTCCCATTGCATTCGTTATAACTAAACGACTATGCCTCTCACTTCAACGTGCAGATCGTGACGTTGTCCTGCATGGGGTCGAATCTGGCACTCTCCTTCGTTTGCCCACTGGTGAATTTGTAGAGGTTCACACTCCCCTCACTGCGGAACAATCTTGGACCTTAACGCAGCACGAACAACGGCCAGCCCTAGAGCTGCCAGAGGAAGATAACCACGGGGTAGCCCGCGGGAAAGTTCTGCGCAATAAGCTCAGGAGCCGTATGAGCCGCGCCGCGGTCGAAGAGGTTACTAAACCCAACAGCGATGACATGAAAGAAATTGAAGGACACTAACCCCTCCTATTGATTTTTCATTTTTATGGCGGTTAATCTGCGTCAATGAAAAGCTCCTCCCTGAAGGTTTTGTCTATAGCAACCGCACTCGCGCTCTTCTCCTATCCGATCGCCCAAGGGGCCGCCAATACACCTGGAAGCAAATGCACGAAAGTTGGGGCCCTCGCCAAATCAGGAGCTACCCCTGTTAAGTGTGTGAAGAGCGGTAAGAAATCTATCTGGCAGAAAATTGTCACACCGAAACCAAAAGCGAGCACACCTGCAACTACTGCAACAACTCAACCTTCGACCAACCCTTCGCCATCAGCGACACCGGAGAACTCCCAGAATCCTCAAGAATCCAATCAGCCACCAATGCCCGGTAACCCATGTTCGTTGGAGGGTGAAGTTCAAAAAGTTGGTACAGGATCGATTGCTTGTACCGGTGGAACGTGGCAACCAGTGAACAATGGCAACAATTCCGGTGGCCCAGGAAATACCACTGCAGAAACAAAGGAAATTACTCAATGGGGCTACCTGAGTTCTATCACGAGTGGAAATGGTTTAGGAAACGTTTCAGATGCAGCCCTGGTCGAAGTTTCCCCAGGAACAATCCGTGTCTACTTTAAGAATGGCAATGACACACAATCTCATCTTTCGGGGTTCGATAATTTCATTCACTCAGCTCTGTCTACCGATAGTGGTAAAACTTGGACCGTTGAAAGTGGAGTTCGAATGCAAGTCACCTCCCCTGTCGAAGTTTTACCTAAGACAGGCGGTGGTTTTCAAGCTTGGGGCTGGGCGCATTCGCCATCTGGGGATTCCATGTACTACGCCGAATCTGCCGATGGATTAACTTTTACTCCAATCACAATTGCGGGTCTTGATATCAGCAAATGTAAAACATCTTCAGGCGCTGCCATGGGACCACTTGGAGATCCTGCAATCGTAAAACTTGCAAATGGCACCTGGCTCCTGCATGCCCAAGGCTTCGGTGTCGGAAACACTGGCCCCACCTTTGCGCGTTGGGCATGTGTAGCTACTTCTACCGACGGTAAAAATTGGACACCGGTCCAATCCCTTTCTTATGGCGGAAACCCTGATGTTGAAACTAATCCCAACATCTATATGAATAAATCAGGGCAAGTGGAATGGATGTGGCCATCTCCCCTCGGAGTAATTACCAAATTGGGCGATGGAAGTACCTATGGGGATTCAATCACCTATATAAAAGCTGGTGACCCAGAGAGGCTCGATCTCTCCGATGGTACAGAATTATTCGCGATGGGCGGATTCGATGATCGCGCAGGTGGGGTCATTACCTTTGCCAAACGTTTAAGCAATAGTTACAACGTTTCATCTCTCATGGGAGGGCCATCCTCTGGAGGTTCCCCTAACTCTAAACTCACATGGAAGGTGAGCGGTACGAGCGAAGCTCAGATTACTGTCTGGAATTTCTGCCTTAATAAGAAAGTTTCAGATATTTCAGGTGCAACCGTAGCCATGACCACTGTGAGCGGATCGGTAACTGTAATCGCGACCGATCCGGCTAATACGCATTCATGTGTAGGAATACTCGTGGGACCCGAGAAGATAATTGGGTAATTCCAACACTATTGCTTAAGCTAAGGATTCATCCAATGTGGGATCGTATGTGTCACCTGAAGTGTCGGGGTAATACACAATAAAGAAGTTGTTTGATGAGGTCCCTTTTTGTCCGTTAGCGGCTACGACAAGGACGCGATACTTAAATTCGCCATCGCAATAGACTCCATCGCAATAGGGATTGAAATCCAAAATTGCAGTCCCTTTTGCGTTCGTCTTTGCGGTTGATTCGGTTTTCCATTTCTTGTCGAAAAACTGTAATCGAACTTCTCGGACCGGTTTGAAAGGTTTTATCGCAACGGAGATATAACAGCTCCAGTCGACCTCGGATTCGAAAAAGGCATACTCGCCTTCTTCATCATAATAATCAGAGCAATCACCGTTGATATAGTACGAAACTTTTTGAGCGGTAACCGCTGAAGCCAACGTTGGAGAGTTATAGGAGATCGCAAATAAGAGAGCCACTAATAGGGCAATCCTTTTCTTACGAGCTAAAATCATTTTTTCTCCCTTTTCGCAGCAGGTATTAGCCAATCCTAAACTGAGAATGAACTGAGAGCAAGCATTAATGAGATGGCGAAGGCTTTTCATATTCAGTAACAAATCCAATGATGCTGATCACTAGCGCACCGACGGCAATAAAGGTGAGCCACCATCCGATAATCAAACCTAACCCAGCAGCACAGGCAGATAAGGCCACTGGTAGGGGCCACCATGAGTGAGGGCTGTAGAACCCTAATTCGCCTGCTCCATCTGCAATTTCGCCTTGAAGATTATCTTCGGGCAATACCCCACCTAATCGGCGGTGCGAGAACCAAAGGTAGAAGGCAACAAGGCCTGCGAGGGCACCACTCAAACCCATGGCGGTGATGCCAACCGCTTCGCCACCTATCTGCCAATAGATGATGGTCATCATAAAATAGAAGAGCGTTAAACCAAGAAAGAGACGGTAACTAACTTTCATCGGATCAATGCCCTTCAGTCTTGATGTCGGGGTGATGGAGGTCAAAAGCCGGACGCTCGGTACGAATACGTGGCATCGAAGTGAAGTTATGGCGAGGCGGTGGGCAAGACGTGGCCCATTCAAGAGAAGCTCCATGGCCCCAAGGATCGTCAACGTTCACCATTGGTGATTGGCGTGTGATCCACACGTTCACCAAAAAGGGAATCATCGACGCAGCCAGCAAGAAAGCGCCAATGGTAGAAATACCATTCATAAAGGTGAAGCCGTCGGTAGGCAAATAATCTGCATAACGACGAGGGAAGCCCTTAATTCCAAGCCAATGTTGAATGAGGAATGTGAGATGGAAACCGAAGAAGGTCATCCAGAAATGAACTTTGCCTAAGCGCTCATTGAGCATCTTGCCTGTCATCTTTGGCCACCAGAAATAGAACCCTGCGAACATCGCGAAAACAACGGTTCCGAACAAGACGTAATGAAAATGAGCTACCACGAAATATGAAGCTGAAACAGCAAAATCCAACGGTGGTGAAGCCAGAATAATTCCTGTCAAACCACCCATAAGGAAGGTAATAAGGAAGCCGACAGTCCATAGCATCGGAGTTTCGAAAGTTACTGAACCTCGCCACATAGTGCCGATCCAGTTGAAGAACTTAACGCCTGTCGGAACACCAATTAAGAAAGTCATGAACGAGAAGAAGGGAAGAAGTACTTGCCCTGTTGCAAATAAATGGTGAGCCCAGACGGATACAGAGAGAGCTGCAATCGCAATCGTTGCTGCGATAAGCCCTTTGTAACCGAAGATAGGTTTGCGGCTGAAAACCGGAAGAATTTCAGTGGCAATGCCAAAGAAAGGTAAGGCCAAAATATAGACCTCAGGGTGACCGAAGAACCAGAAGAGGTGCTGCCAAAGCATCGCTCCCCCATTTGCCGGGTCAAAAATATGGGAACCAAATAAGCGATCTGATTCAAGCCCAAGGAAGGCCGCTGCCAAAGGTGGGAATGCGAGAAGGACAAGTATAGAAGTTAAGAGAATGTTCCAAGAAAAGATCGACATACGAAACATCGTCATTCCTGGTGCTCGCATTGTGAAAATTGTCGTAATGAAATTCACGCCACTGAGAATTGTTCCAAGCCCACCCATTGCCAAACCTATGACCCACAAATCCCCACCGATACCTGGTGAAAATTGCGAGTTAGCTAGGGGTGCGTATGCGGTCCAACCAAAAGATGCTGCTCCACCAGGTGCTAAGAAGCCACCGAAGGCCATTGTTCCACCGAAAAGATATAGCCAGTAAGAAAGCATATTCAGTCGAGGGAATGCAACATCCGCAGCACCAATTTGTAACGGCATGATGACGTTGGCAAAACCAACAAAAAGCGGCGTCGCAAACATCAGCAACATAATGGTTCCGTGCATGGTGAATATCTGGTTGTACTGCTCCAAACTCCAGAATTGCAGGCCGGGACGCGTTAATTCGATGCGCAAGAAGAGAGCCAAAATTCCGCCGATAAGAAACCAGGCAAAAGAGGTAATCAAATACATATAACCGATCGTTTTGTGATCGGTGGAGGTAATCCATTTAACGAACAAGCGCCCTTTGTTGGCCGGTGCAGCAGAACTGCGCACGGGAGCTAGAAGTGGAGGATGTGCCAGTGTTGTCATGATTGCGCCGCCTTAAGTTCGAGCAAATAACTTTGGTACTCAGCAGGTGTGACAACTTTTACACTGAAACGCATCTCGGAGTGATCGCGCCCGCAGAGGATATTGCAAAATCCTTTATAGGTTCCAATTTTATTCGCTGTAAATTCAAGGTGATTTGTTACACCAGGAAGATTTTGTAACTGAATCATGAAAGCCGGAATCCAGAACCCATGCACCACATCACTAGAGGTGAGGGTGAATCGAACTCGCTCTCCCACCGGTACGTACAACACTGGCGGCTGTGATGGAGTTCCAGTAACTGTCACATTAGAACCAGCTTCAGGGTATGTGAACTGCCATGACCATTGAATACCATTAACAGAAATGTCGTGCATCACGGTATTGCTGGCTGGGGTTGTTATTCGCGATTGATCGCGCGCGGTGTAAGCGAAGAGAACTGCAACGATAAGCAGTGGGACCAATGTATAAACAACTTCAATAGGAATGTTGTACTGCGTTTGCTTCGGAAATGCTGCACTCTTCTTCCGATGGAAAATAGCAACCCAAAGAATCAGCCCCAAAGTGAAAAGCCCGACAACTGCTGCTGTAATCCACGCTCCTTGCCAGAGCGGCAAAGTGGTCTCGTTAACGCTTGAGAGACCTTCTTCGTATCCAAACCCAGGGATCTTGGCGCAACTAGTAAGCAGGAATACGGGAGCAAGCAATGTGCTTGCACGCACAACTTTCATAAGTCGCGAGCGGGGCTGTTTTGGCATGGGCTCAAGGATAGGGGGTCACGTGCAACTTCACCGCTTAAAGCGCTAGCCTAGGTCGGGTGGTTCCACTCACAAAGAATTTCCAAGTCGCCTCCCCGCTGCACCCAAAAGCCCGGGAGATCTTGCTCGATGCCATGGATCAAGGTTGGGCTGACCCCAGAAAACTTTCACAGGCCAGTGCAAAGGCTCGAAACCTCCGCGCGCGCGCTCTGGAGTCTTTGGCAGAGAATTTGGGTCATCATCCAGATCGTTTGGCAATTGTCGGAGAGAGCGCTCTAGCTAACTATTTTGCCCTCGCAGGTATCGCCCGTGGAACCTCAACATTCATTCACTCCGCTATCGATCGTAAAGAAGTCTTCGCCTTTGCGAGTACATGTAAGGCCCCTGTAGAACAGCCTGTAGACCGCCTAGGCCATATCCAGTTCCCCACACCACCAATCGATACGCCAGAAACTCTTGTGGCCCTCCAAGGTGCAAATATTGAAACGGGAACAATTCAACCTTTAGAGAAGATTCTTACAGTATTGACCCGGGCAAAAATCGCACTTGATTTCACCTCTAGCCCGACGTTGCCACTGCCTTCCAGATGGAGCACTGTCGCTTACAACGCTCACTCGTGGCAGGGACCCGAAGGAATAGGACTCATTGCAATCGCGCAACCGCAATTATGGACAAACCCGCTTCCTCATCTTGGACCAGAAAGAGTTCCTGAATCTTTCTCGTTGCCCTTGTTATTGGCAGCTGCCGTAGCGCTAGAGCATTGGATTGTCGAAGAAAAGCAGGAACATGAACGTATCCGTCAACTCTCTAAACTTCTTCGTCAAAGTTTGAGCACCCGTATTAAGGATTGCGATATTGCGGGAGATCCGGATTCCTCGCTCCCTCACATTTCTTCGATTTCATTTCTCTATGTTCACGGCGAGGAAATCCTCCGTCAATTGGAATTACAGGGTTTCAGCGTTGATTCAGGATCGGCTTGTAGCGCCGATAATTTGCAACCAAGCCACGTGCTCGCCGCGATGGGCGTACTGACTCACGGGAATATCCGCGTCACTTTGCATCATGGAGTGCAGGAAAAAGATCTCCTTGGACTTGTAGAGGCGATCACAACCGCCGTATCAACTTTGCGATTGCAATGAAAGAAGTCAACTGCATCGGCAAGCGCTGTCCTCAGCCGATAATCGATATCGCCAAAGAAGTAGCGCAATTGGAGATGGGTGAAGATATTGTTCTGCTGGCCGATGACCCGGCAACCCTGCCGGACCTGCGCGCATGGGCGCGAATGACCGGTAATGCAGTTACTGTTGAATCTGCAACACGTTTTCTCGTTACGCGCCAAAACCAAAGCTAGGTAAACCTAAACCAATTTCATTAGAAGCTTCATCTCCGTAAGCGCCTGCTAAACGGGTTAGAAATTCTGCACGCGAAAAGCGATATTCCTGCGTACCTTTTGTTTCGATTACATATGTTGCGAGCATTGAACCAAGTTGGGCGCAGCGTTCATGGTTAAGCCCAGCAGCAAGACCTGCGATAAATCCCGAGCGAAATGAATCTCCGACTCCAGTGGGATCTACCTTCGCTTTCTCTTGTGGCACTCCGACGACGATAGTGGGAAGACCTTTTTCTTCCACTTTCGCACCGTTAGATCCCAAAGTGACAATTCGCACCTGCACGCGTTCAAGTATCTCTTCATCACTCCAGCCAGTTTTTTGAATTGCAAGAGCAAGTTCGTATTCATTTAAGAAAAGGTAAGCAGCGCCATCAATCAGGCGACGAATTTCGTCGCCATCCATTCGTGCCATCTGCTGGGAAGGGTCCGCTGCAATAGATATCCCACGTTCTTTAGCGATCTCAGAATGGCGCAACATCGCTTCAGGATCGTCAGGGGAAATGACTATCAAATCTAATCCCCCCACCTTTTCTAGAATGGGTTGCAATTCGATATCACGAGCCTCGCTCATGGCACCCGGAAAAAAGGATGCGATTTGATTGAGTTCGGTATCTGTTGTAACCATATATAGGGCTGTGAGATTTCGTTCTGAAATTAGGACGTGCGAGGTATCTACCCCATGGCGCGATAACCAGGCTTCATAATCTTCCCAATCGCGCCCTACTGCGGCAATGAGAATTGGGTTGAGTCCAAGGGCACCCATACCGAAAGCGATATTTGCCGCGCAACCGCCACGGCGAATATCTAAACCATCAACTAAAAAAGAGAGTGAAACCTTTTCTAGAGAACCAGCAACGAGTGAGTCAGTGAATTTTCCAGGAAAAGTCATAAGGTGATCGCGACCGACCGAACCTGCAACGCCGATCTTCATGAATCCCCAAATCCCTACTCGCTGGAGCTAACTTCGTAAGATTGAAACTTCAGTTGCGACTTAGTGGAAAGAATCCCCACATGCGCAAGATCCGCCTGCATTGGGATTGTCGATAGTGAATCCCTGCTTTTCAATCGTATCCACGAAATCAATTGATGCACCGGATAGATAAGGATCACTCATCTTGTCGACAACTACTTTGACGCCGTCGAAGTCGCGGGTGATATCTCCTTCTTGGATACGGTCATCAAAGAAAAGTTGGTAGCGAAGGCCTGAACATCCGCCGGGTTGAACCGCTACACGTAGAGCCAGGTCATCGCGTTCTTCTTGGGCCAGTAACGCGGCAACTTTAGTCGCGGCTACAGGTGTCAAGGTTATTCCAATAGTTGTTGTTTCAGTACTCATAGAGCCTCTCCTAAATTCACCAGCCGGTGTGCCACATCACGTGAACGTTTACTCCGTAAGCCTACTCGCAGGATTGCCCGGAAGCAGACACAATAGGCGCATGGCACTGAGTGATCTATTAATCCTCGGTCGAGATTCCGACCTAGGAAGCGAACGGGGCGTCTCATGTACCGGCGCTTTGCCAGAAGCGAGCGACCCTCAGCTAATCGAACGCGCTAAAAGTGCACGTGCGAAATTGGGCTCACGAGCCCTGATACTCGGGCATCACTATCAACGTGACGAAGTTATCGCCTTTGCAGATATCACTGGCGATTCTTTTAAACTCGCTCAAGCAGCTGCCAACAACCCAGACTCGGAATTCGTCATCTTTTGCGGTGTTCATTTCATGGCCGAAAGCGCCGACATTCTCACTGCTCCTCATCAAAAAGTTATCTTGCCAGATTTAGCAGCGGGTTGTTCTATGGCAGACATGGCAACAGCTAATCAAGTTGCCGAATGCTGGAATGCATTAGAGAAAATTGGAGTTGCCAGTAAAACAATCCCCGTTACTTACATGAATTCATCTGCCGCTATCAAAAGTTTTACAGGTGAAAATGGTGGAACGATTTGTACTTCGTCGAATGCGATGAAAGCGATGAGCTGGGCATTTGAACAGGGAGAGAAGATTCTCTTCCTTCCCGATCAACATCTCGGGCGAAATACTGCAGTCCTGAGCCTTGGATTGTCCTTAGAAGATTGCGTGCTGTGGAATCCATGGAAACCTATGGGAGGTTTAACCAAAGAAGAAATCCTCGCCGCCAAAGTATTTCTCTGGCGAGGTCATTGTTCGGTGCATGGGCGTTTTTCTCTCGATAACGTCAACACAGTTCGGAAAATGATTCCAGGGGTTAATGTGCTTGTGCATCCAGAGTGCCAGCACGAGGTAGTTTCCAACGCTGATGTAGTCGGTTCAACGGAGATGATCATCCGCACCATCGACGGAGCAAGTCCCGGTTCGGCATGGGCGATTGGTACCGAATTAAACCTAGTGCAGCGCTTAGCCAAAGCGCACCCAGATAAAACAATCGCTTTTCTCGATAAAACGGTCTGCTATTGCTCAACCATGAACCGAATCGACCTCCCCCATCTAGTCTGGGCAATGGAATCTTTAGTCGCAAGCCACATTGTTAACCAAATAACTGTCGAACCTGAAATAGCCCGTTACTCCAAAATGGCGCTCGAACGGATGCTGGCTCTATAGTTTCATTTATGAGCCCACAGAACCCAGAGAAGAACGACGATAAAACTCCTGAAACAAAAGGACGTGCAACCCCGTCGCGTAAAGAGGCACAAGCTAAGAGAATCACTCATTCATTGGCTCCTGCAACTAACCGCGAAGAACGCAAGAAAGAGAAGCTACGCGTTCGTCAGGCTCGTGGTGCCGTAAGGATCTCTTATATGAACGGCGATGAATATGCTCTGCCGGCTCGAGACAAAGGACCCGCACGACGTTTTGTAAGAAATTATGTTGACTCACGACGCTCTGTCGCCGAATACCTACTGCCTTTGCTATTTATCGTTTTGATTATTTCCAGAATCACATTTTTGCAAATCGCTTCCATACTCTTGATGTATGTAGTTTTCCTTGGAGCAATTGTTGAAGGATTTTTATTAAGCAGGAAGATAAAGAAGGAAGTCCTGCTTCGATTCCCGGAATCTTCGACAAAGGGTTTGGGCATGTACGGATGGTCTCGTTCAACGCAGATTCGTCGTCTGCGCGCACCTAAGCCCCAGGTAAAACCTGGTGACACACTTCCTTAAAGTGTTTTAAGCTTGATGGCCCTTAAAATTAAGGGCGTGGGTTTGGGCTTGCGCTCAAAGAAGCATCTGTCTCTGGCAACATACCCAAAGCTTTATCAATGGCACGCATAGTCTCAGAAGAGAGTTTCACTCCTGAAGCTTTTGCATTTTCCTTCACTTGGGCTGGTTTCGTTGCGCCGATAATTGCGCTTGATACATTTGGATTCTGCAGAACCCAGGCAACAGCCAATTGAGCCATGGTGAGCCCAACATCTGCAGCGACAGGGCGTAAATGCTCAACTGCCGTGAGAACTTCATCGCGCATCCAACGGGAAATCATGCCCGCGCCATTTTTCTTATCTGTCGCTCTAGAACCCACTGGCGGACGCTTGCCCACTTTATATTTACCCGAAAGAACTCCTTGGGCCACAGGAGACCAAACAATTTGTCCGATGCCTTCTCGCATAGAAAGGGGTACTACTTCAGCTTCGATAACGCGCCACAGCATTGAATATTGAGGTTGATTGGAAATGAAGCGGTCATAACCGCACGCATCTTGAATTTCTAGAGCACGTGATATTTCGCTAGCGCTCCATTCGGAGGTACCGATGTAGTTCACTTTTCCCGCACGAATTAGATCGTCGAAAGCGCGGAGAGTTTCTTCAAGTGGGGTTTCGTAATCAAAGCGATGGGCTTGATAAAGATCTATGTGATCTGTTTGCAATCTCCTAAGGGATGCATTGCATGATTCCATGATGTGCTTCCGTGAAAGCCCACGATCATTTTTGCCTTCACCTGTCGGCCAATATACCTTAGTAAATAATTCATAAGATTCGCGGCGCTCGGCTTTAAGCGCCTTTCCAAGGATTGTCTCTGCACGAGTTGCTGCGTAGACATCTGCCGTATCGAAAGTAGTAATTCCAACGCTGATTGCAGCTTTCACACACGCGATTGCGGCCGCTTGTTCGACTTGAGAACCATGGGTGATCCAGTTTCCATAAGATATTTCAGAAACGTACATTCCTGTACTACCTAAACGGCGGTATTCCACTATGTCCCCTTTTTGGTCATCGAACTGCTCCGTATGCGGATTACACCCTACGTCAGCGCGAGCCTGATTGCCATTCGGCTGGAACTATGGTTTGGTTCGCAAACAACTTCATAAGTGATCTTTCAGGGGAAGTTCGGTGAAATTCCGGCGCTGACCCGCAACCGTAAGGCACTCCCAGTGCTAAGTCGGATTACCTGCAAAGAGCGCTTCCAACGAAACCACCCGCCGAGGTTTGCGGGGCGTTCGCCCAAAAAAGAAAGATTTGTTGCCCCACAACAAATATTTTCATAAAGGTCGCACCCCTGTGAGGCTCCCAAACTAGGGACTCACTAGATGAAAAAGATTAACTTCTTCTCGATTTTCTTACTCTCTTGCGTATTGATTTCATTCCAATTAGTCACCCCATCTTTCGCTGGCGAAAAAGGTTATAGATATTGGGGATATTTCCAAGCCCCCACCGGGGTAAAACCTTGGGTTAGCGCCATGACTGGACCAACCACAGTAGTTCCTGATGGATCTGTCGAAGGTTGGGCATTCACTTTTAGTAGCGACAGCGTGCCGGATGCACTACCACCACGTAGATTGCCAAATTTCGGGAAACTATGCGCAACATTCAAATTCAATATCGCAAATCAAAAACGAGTTGGCATTGTTGTCGATTTTGGCCGAGCAGTTCTTCGTCCTAAAAACGAGAAAGAACCCAATCTAATCGCCACGTGTGTGGTTATCGATGCTCAAGCAACGGGATACGAAATCATGGCCAAGATAGTGAAAATCAAATCGGATGCTTCGGGATTGATCTGCTCACTGAATGCGTATCCCGCAAAAGAATGTGGAGCTGAAATCCTCACACCACGAAGTTTGATTCCGAAGAAATAGTTACAAATGAAAACTCTGCACCCCTTAACGTGGTGGATATGGACCTTCTCTCTCGTTATTGCCTTGGCTCGCGCCAACTCTTCAATTCTTGCGATTGTTCTGCTTGCAATTGTTAGTTTCGTCGTGTGGCAGAAGGCTGATGCAACGCCTTGGGGCAGGAGTTTTCATTGGGCCCTACGGATGGGCTTATTGGTATTTCTCATCAGATTATTCACTGGGGTTCTCATCAGCGTTGGAGCTCCTGGAAAAGTTCTGTTTACCTTACCTAAAATGCCCCTACCCAATTTTATGGTTGGTATTCGAATCGGAGGCGAAGTCACACTCGAAAGAATTTCTGCCACCGCACATCAAGGGTTGATTCTTGGAGTAATAATTGCGCTCCTAGGAGCGGCATCGTCTCTCACATCACCACATAGAATTTTACGATTAATCCCAATCATGGTTTATGAATTCGGGATAATTGTAGTAATTGCCACAACGGTGCTGCCCCAATTAGTTGCTGGGATCGCGCGAGTTCGCCAAGCACGGTTATTGCGTGGACACAATGTGAAAGGTTTATCGCAATGGCCCGCAATGGTCATTCCCGTCCTTGAGGATTCTTTATCGCGGTCATTAGATTTGGCCGCTGCTATGGATTCTCGTGGGTACGGTATTTCGCGCAAACGTTCTCGCTACCGTCCAGAAAAATGGGGAGCCGTCGACGCCCTGATGTCTTTGGCTGCACTGATCTGTATCTTCATTCCGAATCCATTGGTAATCGCCACAGCGCTGCTTCCTCTGGCGTTATCGCCAAATCCAATCGAGGTGAGAAATTGATTACCTTCTCCAATGTTTCGCTGATTTACCCACAATCGGTTAGTACGGTTTTAGAAAATCTTGATTTAGAGATACAAGAAGGCGAATTTGTTCTCGTCATTGGCCCCACGGGATCTGGTAAATCATCGCTTCTTCGCCTTATCAATGGATTGGTACCCCATCACACCGGAGGGATCCTTGCTGGGGCTATTACCGTTGATGGGATTTCTACGCAGAATATGAAACCTGGCGGATTTGCCCAATTAGTAGGAATCGTAGGACAAAACCCATTAAACGGATTCGTCGCAGATAAAGTTGAAGAAGAGTTGGCATTTGGGATGGAAGCCCACAATGTTCCGCCAGAAACTATGCGCAAGCGCATTGAAGAGGTTCTTGATCTCATGTCATTAACGCCATTACGAAATAGATCAATTGATACTTTAAGTGGCGGCGAACAACAGCGAGTCGCAATTGCAAGCGCCCTCGTTATGCACCCTAAAGTCCTTGTGCTGGATGAACCTACAAGTGCGTTAGATCCCATCGCGGCCGAAGAGGTCCTCTCGATTTTGCAACGTTTGGTGCACGACTTAGGGCTAACGGTCATAGTTGCCGAACATAAGCTTGAACGAGTAATTCAATTTGCTGACAGAGTTTTGCATATCGTAGGCGACGGGCAAACACGTATCGGGACACCCCGCGAGATTTTTGCCGATTCTGCAATCGCTCCCCCAATCGTGCACTTGGCACGTGCGCTAAAGCTCCCAGAAGTCGGTCTCACGGTAAGAGATATGCGGCGCATGACCGAGAATTTAAGAAATACTTTGCCGGAACCTAAAGCGAACCCTGCTGCAGAGAAATTGCCTCTCATCGTCGAAGCACAATCACTCTCATTCTCATACGGAGAAAATGAAGTCCTAAAGGATTTCACCATTCATATACAAGAGGGCGAAATCGTTGCCATTATGGGAAGGAACGGAGCGGGAAAAAGCACGGCTCTACGTGCAATTGTGGGAGCCGCCGAGATAAAAATTGGAAGCATAAAAGTTTTGAACCAAGATCCAAGCAAACTCCAGGGAATTGACCGTCGTAGGAATGTCGGGTACATCCCGCAAGAGCCAAGTGATTTACTCTACGGTCAAAGCGTTGAGCAAGAGTGCACCAACGCCGATAATGATAATCAGGTGACCAAAGGAAATACTTTCGCTTTGCTACAAACTCTTGTACCTGGAGTTTCTATCCACGCGCATCCTCGCGATCTTTCCGAAGGACAGCGTTTAGCGCTGGCTTTGAGCATTGTTTTATCAGCTAAACCAAAATTGCTCGTACTTGATGAACCCACAAGAGGTTTGGACTACAGCGCAAAGAGCGCCTTAATCAAATCTTTATCTGATTGCACCGTTCTTCTTGCTACCCACGACGTTGAACTCGTCGCCGAAGTCGCAACGCGAACTATATTCATTGCCGATGGTGAAATCGTTGCAGATGGGCCGACGATAGATGTACTTCTTTCTTCCCCAGCGTTCGCACCTCAGGTAGCAAAAGTTATGTCACCTGGCCCATGGTTAACGGTCAGTAGCGTTATCAAATCCTTAGAGGGCTCTGCATGATTCGCACTCCGAATATTTTCAAATTTCGCACTAGTACAGTTCTCGCCCTACTTCTATCTTCTTTGGTCGGTTGCATCGGCTTTCTCTCCCCTTTCCTTGGCATAGAAAACGCATGGTTTGCTTGGGTGACGGCGCCTATCGCATTAGCGTTATTGATCTCTGAAATAAGCAATCAACGTATCGATGGTAAATCGGTCGCTCTTTTAGGGGTGCTTACTGCTTTAACGGCTGCGTTACGATCCCTTGGAGCCGGTGCCGTCGGCGTAGAACCAATGTGGTTTCTGCTCATCCTTGCCGCGCGAGTTTTTGGGCCTTCTTTTGGATTTATCCTCGGAATCAGTTCGCTTTTCCTTTCGGCTTTTTTAACAGGCGGGTTCGGCCCTTGGCTGGCATTCCAAATGTTTGCAGCCGGCTGGATTGGAATGGGCGCCGGTTTATTGCCACAGCGCGTTGCAGGGTTTTTGATTCGAAAGAGAGGCGAGTTGGTATTGCTTGTTTTTTATGGAATTTTTTCTTCGTTCACTTTTGGATTTCTCATGGATCTTCAATTTTGGCCGTGGGCGCTAGGTTCCAATACACAGCTTTCGTACTTGCCTAATGGCAGCCTTGGTGAAAATTTCCATCGATTCATCACCTATCATTTTGCATCATCCATGGCTTGGGACATTCCGCGCGCATTTATCACCTCCGCCCTTGTACTCATGGCAGCTCCTGCAGTGCTCAATACGCTGCGCAGAACACTACGCCGAGCTTCTTTTTTCGCACCAATCGAGTTTGCCCAGAATAGGGATCTAGCTATCGCACATGCGAAGCAACAAATGGAAGTTTAACAATTTCCATTTCGCAATCACGACCACGCACATCGATAACAATTCTGTCTCCAGGGAATAACTTCTCAGCGCTGAAACCAAGTGCGATCCCGTTCTTCAACGTGGGTGAAAAAGTTCCGCTTGTAACTTCTCCTAATATTTTGCCATCCACCGATTTGATTGACATCCCTGCCCGCGGAATTCCTTTACCAACAACAAGCATTGCGTAGAGATTCTTTGGAGCGCCATTTTCACGTTCATCTCGCAATACATTCTCGGCAGTGAAACCGGATTTCTTCCATCCAACTGCCCAATTAGCACCTGCCTGGATGGGCGTAATTTCCAGAGAGAGTTCATGTCCGTGCAATGGATAACCCATCTCGGTGCGCAGAGTATCTCGAGCCCCAAGTCCGCAAACCATTCCGTCAAATGCTTTCATTGCGGTAACCAAAGAATCCCATACCTGCAACGCATCATCCCATCGAGGCAATAACTCAAATCCGTATTCTCCTGTGTAACCCGTTCTACAGAGAATAACTTCTGCGCCACCGATATTTGCGTGGGAGAAATTCATGTAATCCATCTGGGTCTCTACTCCAAGAGAGTGAAGAACTGCTAATGAGTCGGGACCTTGAATCGCGATGACACCATATTCTTCATGGAGATTGACGACTTCAATTCCAGATGGCGCATTTTTTTTGAGAGTTGCAACAACATCGGCAGTATTTGATGCATTAGGAACAAGAAAGAAATCCTGAGCGCTTTTCCGATAAACAATCAGATCGTCAATCACTCCACCGGCGTCATTACATAACATCGTGTATTGAGCTTGACCATCAACAATTCGATTCAAATCATTTGTTAAAGCACTATTGAGGAATTCCAGCGCGCCCTTGCCTTTGACCGATGCTTTGCCGAGGTGGGAAACATCAAATAGGCCCACTCGCTCACGAACCGCGGCATGTTCTGCCAGGGTCCCAGTATCTGGATAATCAATGGGCATCAGCCAGCCCCCAAAATCGGCCATTTTGGCCCTGGCTTGGCGGTGGCGGCTATCCAGCGGCGAGAGTTTCATACCTACCAATCTATCGCCTAGGCTCATACCTGCTGAACAACAGATTCAAGGGGGAAAATTCGTGGCGAAGGTCCAATTAACCGATGCAGCAGTAAGCGAAGAGATACTCGTAGTCGGACTGGCTTATAAAGAAGGTTCACCTGCGCACCTTAAAATTGAATCCGGAAATCTCTCCCTAGACGAGAAAGAGCTTCTCGTAGCGCTCTCTGACTTAGGGGCGACGGGCAAATCAGATGAAATAACCAAATTACCGGGGACATCTACCCGCTTGATCGTTTTTACTGGTTTAGGAAAAGCTCACAAGTCCTACCCCCACGAAACTTTGCGCAGAGCCAGTGGTGCGGCAACACGTGCGCTGGCCGGCAACACCTCACTTGCGATTGCGCTACCAACCAACGTTGCTGAAGATGTTGCAGCGATCGCCGAGGGTGCGTTATTAGGTGCCTATTCATTCGATGAATTTCGCGGCGCAACAAAAGCTGAACAGAAAAGCCCCATTCAAAACATCACAATTCATACAAAATTGGCTAAATCAACGGAAGCGAAGGCGCTCGCTAAGCGAGCACTGGTCATCGGCCAATACACCACTCTTGTTCGAGATCTCATCAACATGCCACCGAGTCACCTCACCCCCGATTCTTTTACAAAAATTATTTCTCAAGCAGTAACTCTCGCTGGTGGAGCAAGTGCAGGGTTGAAGGTTTCAATTCTTGATGAAAAACAATTGCGCACTCAAGGCTTTGGCGGGATCACCGGAGTAGGACAAGGGTCGGCCAATCCACCACGGCTTTTGCATGTTTCCTATACGCCTTCGAAATCCAAGAAAAGATTTGCTTTCGTTGGAAAAGGAATCACATTTGATTCAGGGGGCTTAGCACTTAAGCCTGCACTTGGCATGGAAGCAATGAAATCGGATATGAGCGGTGCTGCCGCAGTTTGCGCCGCTGTGATGGCAATTGCTACTTTGAAATTGCCCGTTGCCATTGATGCATGGGCGCCGCTTGCGGAAAATATGGTGAGCGATACCGCCACACGTCCGAGCGACATCATCACCATCTATGGTGGAAAGACTGTAGAAGTTCTCAATCCTGATGCAGAAGGACGGTTAGTTCTCGCTGATGCATTGATCAAAGCAATTGAGGTCGGGAATAAAGGAAAATCACATCTTGATGGAATCGTTGACGTTGCTACCTTGACCGGTGCACAAGTTGTAGCCCTCGGAACTCGTACAAGCGCAGTGATGACCAATAACGAAGAATTTAACTCGAAGTTCCTGAAAGCCGCCCAAACATCGGGCGAAGCATTTTGGCCAATGCCGCTACCAGAAGAACTGCGCGCATCACTTGACTCACCCGTTGCCGATCTTGCCAATATCGGTGAGCGCATGGGTGGCATGCTCGTCGCTGGCTTGTTCCTGAAAGATTTCATTCCCAATGAACTTCCATGGTTACATTTAGATATTGCTGGCCCAGCATTCAATGAAGGCGAAGCTTTTGGCTACACCCCCGTGGGTGGAACCGGAATTGCGATGAGAACCCTCATCGCTTTGGCAGAACGATTAGTTAAGTAGATTCCTTACCAATCCTTTGATCTATCCTTTGAAAGGTGACCCGTGGCTGAGTTTGATGTTGTGATTTTGGGTGGCGGCAGCGGTGGATACGCATGTGCGCTTCGCAGCGCCCAATTAGGCAAATCTGTTCTTCTCATTGAGTCTGGCAAATTGGGTGGAACTTGTCTTCACCGAGGTTGCATTCCTACAAAAGCTCTCCTCCACTCAGCTGAAATCGCAGACAATTCCCGCGATGCAAACCACTATGGAGTAAATGCACAATTTCTTTCAATGGATATGCCGGCAGTTAACGCATATAAAGATGGTGTTGTTTCAAAGCTACACAAGGGTTTGCAGGGGTTAGTTAAATCGCGCAATATCACCTACGTAGAAGGTCACGGCAAACTTGTTTCCCCAAACACAGTGGAAGCAAATGGCGAGAAATATGTTGGCAAGAACGTCGTGCTTGCCACAGGATCCTATGCTCGTACTTTGCCAGGTTTAGAAATCAACGGGAAAACCATCATCACAAGTGATCACGCGCTCAATCTCGATTTCGTTCCTAAAAGCGTCATTGTGCTCGGTGGTGGTGTTATCGGTTGCGAGTTTGCTTCCGTCTGGAAATCTTTCGGAGCTGATGTCACAATTATCGAAGCACTGCCACATCTGGTAGCCCTAGAGGATGAATCGTCAAGCAAGCAATTAGAGCGCGCATTCCGTAAGCGCGGAATCAAGTTTGAATTGGGCGATCGTTTCAAATCGGCCCTCGATAGCAATGATTCAGTGACAGTAACTTTGGAAAACGGGAAAGAATTCACGGCTGACTTACTCCTTGTAGCTGTAGGTCGCGGGCCCGTATCGGCAAATCTCGGATACGAAGAACAATCCATCACAATGGATCGCGGATATATTCTCGTAGATGACAAATGCCGCACAAATATCCCCGGCATTTGGGCAGTCGGAGATTTGATTCCTACATTGCAACTTGCGCACGTTGGTTTCGGAGAGGGAATTCTCGTTGCCGAAGAGATCGCAGGACTGAACCCACAACCGATAAATTATGATGGCGTTCCTAGAGTCACATATTCTGATCCAGAAGTAGCTTCCGTTGGCTTAACAACTGCGATCGCTAAATCCCGCGGGCATGATGTAGTTGAATTAACGTATGACTTGGCTGGAAACGGTAAAGCGCAGATTCTTGGCACTTCAGGCTCTATAAAATTAGTTGCCGAAAAGAATGGTCCAGTCCTGGGTATTCATATGGTGGGAGCGCGAGTTGGCGAACTTCTCGCCGAGGCCCAATTGATCTTTAACTGGGAAGCCACTGCCGCTGATGTTGCGCCACTTATTCACGCCCACCCCACTCTTTCTGAAGCTATGGGCGAAGCTCATATGGCCTTGGCAGGGAAACCTCTGCATGCGCATGGGTAAGAATTCACTTACAATCTGCACAGTGCCTTTTCGTGAAGTAATAAAGGGAGAAAAGCGATGACCTATTCAGTCACTATGCCTGCTCTAGGCGAGAGCGTCAGCGAAGGCACTGTTACTCGCTGGCTCAAAGCTGAAGGCGACCATGTTGCAATCGACGAGCCACTCCTTGAAGTCTCTACAGACAAAGTCGATACCGAAATCCCGTCGCCTGTTGCCGGAATTCTCCAAAAGATTGTTGTAGGAATTGATCAGACAGTTTTAGTTGGCGCGGAATTGGCAATAATCGCAGATAGCGCGGCAGCTCCATCTACTCCACCTCCTGTAGCAGCTCCTGTAGCTGCGCCAGTTCTTCCAACTCCGGCCGCGGTTGTGGCTGCTCCCCCAGTTGTACCTGTTGCCGCTCCCGCCACCCAGAATTCAACAAACGGAACTGTGATTTCAATGCCGGCACTCGGTGAATCAGTTTCTGAAGGAACTGTTACTCGCTGGCTAAAAAATGTTGGAGATTCGGTTGCAATCGACGAAGCATTGCTAGAGGTATCCACCGATAAAGTTGATACAGAAATTCCTTCGCCAGTTGCCGGAACTCTTCTCTCCATCGACGTTCAGGTTGATACAACAGTTCCTGTCGGTGCACGTTTAGCCCTCATCGGTACCTCTTCTGCTGTTGCTCCAGCGCCCGTAGTTGCAGCGCCCATAGTTGCAGCGCCCGTAGTTGCAGCTCCCGTAGTTGCAGCGCCCGTAGCACGTGTTACTTCGGAAAACGCTTACGTTACTCCACTAGTCAGAAAATTAGCTGCGCAACTAGGCGTCAATCTAGCCACACTCGTAGGAAGTGGAGTGGGCGGCAGAATTCGCAAAGAAGATGTGGAAGCAGCTGCAGTTAAGCCTGTTGCTGTGCAAGCACCTGTCGCAACTCCTTCGCGTCCGCAAGCAACGAGTACCCACATAGCTGGCTCCCCTTTGCGCGGCCAAACAATTACGATGTCTCGCCTTCGTAAAGTGATTGCCTCCCGAATGGTCGAATCACTACAAACCAGCGCGCAGCTCACCACTGTCGTTGAAGTTGATGTCACTAAAATTTCGCGCCTGCGCGATAACGCAAAAGGCAATTTTGAAATCCGTGAAGGCGTCAAACTCACCTTCCTACCATTCTTTGCAGTAGCTGTCTGCGAAGCGCTCAAGCAACATCCAGTGTTGAACTCATCTGTCGAAGGCGATCAAATTACATATCACGCCGCAGAACATCTAGGTATAGCAGTCGATACCGAACGTGGACTCCTCGTACCAGTTATCGCTAATGCAGGCGATCTCAACATGGGTGCAGTTGCCCGAAAGATTGCTGACCTTGCTCTACGCACTCGTGAAAATAAAGTGAGCCCCGACGAACTTGGCGGAGGAACATTTACTCTCACTAACACTGGTAGTCGAGGAGCGCTTTTTGATACACCCATCATTAATCAACCGCAGGTGGCAATCTTGGGCCTAGGTTCAATTGTTAAGCGCCCAATGGTTGTTAAAGGCGAAGATGGTGGCGAATCTATTGCAATTCGCTCAATGGTTTACCTCGCACTCTCATACGACCATCGCGTTGTGGATGGTGCCGACGCCGCACGATTCCTCACCACTTTGAAAGAGCGTTTAGAAATTGGGTCATTCGAGTCAGATCTAGGTCTTTAAATGCCAGCGCTCCAAAGAATTGTAGTCTCGGGATCTTCGGGACTTATCGGTGGGGCGTTAGTCGCTTATTTGAAATCCGAAGGACATACGGTTCAACGACTAGTGCGTCGGGCAACGGTTACACCTGATGAAATCACTTGGAATCCAAAGAATGGAACCGTTGACCTCGAAGCACTCGCGGGAGTAGATGCGGTAATTCATCTCGCTGGTGCAGGTGTTGGCGACAAACGCTGGACCAAAAGATACCGTAGCGAAATATTGAATTCACGTTTGCTTGGCACTACAACAATTGCTCAAGCAGTCGCAACAGTGAAACCAAAAGTTTTCATTTCTGCCAGCGCTATGGGTTGGTATGGAGAAACAGGCAATCGCGCTGTCACTGAATCAGATAGAGGCGGCGATGATTTCTTAGCCGCTGTATGCCACGAATGGGAGAATGCAGCAGATCTTGCTGGAGATGTCCGCACAGTAAAACTACGTACAGGTTTAGTTTTGGACCCTACTGGCGGAGCACTCGGAAAAATGATTCCACTTTTTCGCTTCGGAATTGGCGGTCGGTTAGGTTCAGGCAAGCAATGGTGGTCATGGATCACTCTTCACGATGTGGTCAGGGCAATTGCCTTCGCACTAGAAGCTCCGGTCGCCGGCCCAATAAATTTGACTGCACCTAACCCAGTGACCAATCAAGAATTCACCGCCGCCCTTGCGCGGGCAATGCACCGCCCCGCAATTTTTCCAGTGCCAAGTATCGCGCTAAGAATTGCATTCGGTGGCTTTGCCAGCGAGATGCTCGGTTCCAAGAAAGTTATGCCTGAAATTCTTACCAATGCAGGATTCACCTTTGATTACCCCCACATTGGAGCAGCCTTAGAAGTGTTGGTCGATAGCCAGGCTTAACTATCTTTAAGTTTTGAGGGCCACCAAACTTTGCCACCGATATCGTGAACGAGAGATGGCACCAAAATCGACCGAACAATAATCGTGTCGAGAAGTACCCCAAATCCGACTGCAAAGCCAAGTTCGGCAAGGAATACCAAAGGCAAAATCCCCAACACTGCAAAAGTTGCGGCTAGTACCACACCAGCAGAGGTAATTACCCCGCCAGTCACCGTTAGCCCCTTAATGACTCCGGCACGTGTACCGATCTTTGCGCTCTCTTCGCGTACGCGAGTCATCAAGAAAATGTTGTAATCGATTCCCAGCGCTACAAGGAATACGAATGCAAATAGAGGGAATGAAGTATCGGCTCCTGGGAAGTGGAAGATGTTGTGGAAGACAAGTTGGCACACCCCAAGAGTGGCAGCATAAGAAAGCACCACTGTCAGAAGTAATAAACCTGCTGCTACCAAACTACGTAGGAGAAGCGAAAGAATGATTCCAATCAAAACGAGAACTACCGGAATGATCAAACGATTATCGTGGCGTGAAGCTTGGTCAACGTCGTAGGAAACAGCGCTGCTTCCGCCTACCAAAATAGTTGGATCAATGGCGTGCACAACCTTGCGTAAAGTAGGAATCAATTCGCGAGCAGATACAGAATCAGGCGCAAAATCAAGAGTGGCGTTGAGGACTACATTGCCATCCATTACCTTCACTGCAGGAGTTGGCGCGCCAGAGACTAGTGCAGAAACACGGAGTGGTTCCACACTAGCGATTCCTGGAACTGCCACAAGAGCCGCAGTTACCTGACCTATTTGAGATTCCTTAACAATCACTTCAGTTGGTTGTCCTTCTCCACCTGGGAAGTGTGTAAGAAGAAGATCTTGGCCGACCACTGATTCAGGTCGAGTGGTAAATGATTGCGAAGTTGAAAGGCCATTCGCTTGAAGAGTTGTTGCAAAACCAGCCAAGATTAAAAGCCCTGTTGCTGTAGCAATCCAAAGTTTGCGGGGACGCTTTGCCACTTGAGCTCCAACTTTCGACCAGATGCCTTGCAAGTTAGCGTCAGCATCATCGAAGCGCGGAATTCGTGGCCAAAATATCCAACGACCAAAAACCACTAGTAGAGCGGGCAGGAGAGTCAGAATCGTGAGCATCGCAGAAACAATTCCAATCGCTCCAACTGGACCCAAACCTCTATTGCTCCCAAGATCGGACAGCAGCAGAACTAGCAAACTGATCGCAACAGTCGAACCCGAAGCTAAAATCGGTTCGAATACTCCCCTGTACGCCGCCTTCATCGCATCAAATCGTGAAGCATAGTGATGCAACTCCTCCCGATATCTAGCGATAAGCAAGAGCGCATAATCTGTTGCTGCACCCAGAACAAGAACTGAGAGAATCCCTTGGGATTGACCATTAAGTTTTATGAAATCGTTCTTAGTTAAAATATAGATAACTCCACCTGCGGTTGAAAGAGCAAAAACTGCAGATAACAGCGGCAGAATCCATAAAACAGGTGATCGATATACGAGTATCAAAATAAAAGAAACGACTCCCAGGGTTGCAAGCAAAAGACTGGAGTCAATTCCACCGAACGCACCGAAAAGGTCGCTAAAGAGTGCGCCTATTCCCGTCACGTGGCTAACAAAACCATTTGCCTTAGCCCAGGCATTCATATCGGTACGAATTGTTTTAATCATTGCAGTGAGTACTGGTTTATCGTTCTTCAAGAGCGCACCTGCAACATCAGAAGTTACTGGAAGATTGATCAAAATGGCTTTGCCATCAGTTGACGGGAAAGCGAAAAGTGAAGAACCTGGTACAAAATATTTCGAGAGTGGAACACCCGTATCTAATGTGCCTTTATAGGGGCTTAAATACTCAATGTTCTTGGATGGAAGGGTCTGCAGGTGGGCGTTGATACTTGCCAACTTGGCAACATCGACGCTTCCCTCTAATAAAACTAGAGTGGGAATTTGAGTATTTGCGTCTTTGGAGAACCCAGCGATAATGAGTGAGGCCCTAGTTGATTCTGCGCTGTCGGGTAGAAATGCAGAGTTATCGTTCTCTTGAACGGTCGAAAGCTTGCCAAAGAGTGGGCCGAATACACCGCTTGCTCCAAACCAGATGAAAATGACCAAAATCGCGCTCCAGAATCTGCGACGGTTGGGTTTGCGCGGTTGTGACGCAAGGCTTACTCCTGTGGAATTCGACACGATGGGTGACCTTTCTGAGGGTTTTCTCCGGGCTCAATCGTTAATCGAGCTCTCCTGGCAGGTAAGAAGGTAATCCTACCTTTAGGCTGTGGCAGTGCCAGTTAAGAATGCTCCCGCCGAGTCGCCCATCGCTTTTGCCAGAACTGGGGTACTCGACTACCAAAAGGCCTGGCAAATTCAGCGCACCATGCATAGCGAAATCGCCGATGGCCTGCGCCCTAATACTTTGATTCTCCTTGAACATCCATCCGTCTATACAGCCGGGCGCAGAACCCTGGATTCCGAACGTCCCGTGGATGGGACACCAGTCATTGACGTAGATCGTGGCGGAAAAATCACGTGGCACGGCCCCGGTCAAATTGTGGGTTACCCCATTGTCCGGTTAGCAAAACGCCACGATGTAGTTGGCTTTGTTCGCGAAATTGAAACTGCTCTCATCGATGCGTGCAAAGAATTCGGAATCAACGCAGAAAGATACTGTGAGCGATCGGGTGTCTGGATCCGCGATAGTAAAGGCGATCGCAAAATCGCCGCAATAGGAATCCGTTTTGCCAAGGGCGTGACGATGCATGGGTTTGCACTCAATGTGAATCCTGATTTGTCATCTTTTGATCGCATTATTCCTTGCGGTATTCCCGACGCAGATGTCACATCAATGTCTCAAGAATTGGATCGAGAAATCACCGTCGAAGAAGTTGTGCCAGTGGTAGAGCGTCATATTTACGAAGCGCTGCAGCGGGTGAGCACATGAGCATCGCACCTGAAGGACGTAAATTATTACGAATTGAAGCCCGTAACTCTCAGACCCCCATTGAGCGCAAACCTGAATGGATTAAAACCCGGGCAAAGATGGGGCCTGAATACACACGCCTACGCTCATTAGTTAAATCAGAGGGCCTGCATACTGTGTGTCAGGAAGCAGCATGTCCCAATATTTTCGAATGCTGGGAAGATAGAGAAGCCACATTCTTAATTGGAGGCGAAGCTTGCACTCGACGTTGCGATTTTTGCAATATCGACACTGGCCGCCCGCAGCCGTTAGACCGAGATGAACCACGCAGAGTTGCCGAATCAATTAGAACAATGGATCTTGCTTACGCAACTATCACTGGTGTAGCCCGCGATGATCTCGATGACGAAGGTGCTTGGCTATATGCCGAAACTATTCGTAAAGTCCACGAACTCAATCCCAACACCGGCGTTGAAATGCTCGCACCAGATTTCAGCGGAAATATTGATTTGCTCAACCTAGTATTTGAAACGAAACCTGAAGTTTTCGCACACAATGTTGAAACAGTCCCTCGAATCTTCAAGCAGATTAGGCCTGCATTTACTTACGAACGCTCTCTAGGTGTCATTACTGCCGCTCGAGATTTCGGGCTTATTACGAAATCAAATTTGATTCTAGGTCTCGGTGAAACTCGCGAAGAAGTGAGCCAAGCGCTAAAGGATCTCAATGCAGCTGGATGCGACTTGATCACCATTACTCAATACCTGCGGCCATCACCTAAACATCACCCTGTCGAACGATGGGTGAAGCCTGAAGAATTTGTTGAACTTGCAGATGAAGCAACGGCAATTGGTTTCTTAGGCGTTATGAGTGGACCATTAGTTCGTTCTAGTTTCCGCGCTGGACGTTTGTATAAGCAAGCAATGGCGGCAAAGGTCACTCATGGCTGACGTGGTATATCCCCCAATAATTTCAGCAGTTAAACTATTTTGGCGTTACTTGGGATTGAAAATTGATATCACGGGCGATGAAAATATCCCTCATGATGGCGGCGCAATACTCGCAATCAACCACATCAGTTATCTTGATTTCGCTCTAGCTGGAACCGCTGTATTACCAACCAAGCGTTACGTGCGATTTATGGCGAAGAAGGAAATCTTCGATAACAAAGTTGCAGGTCCTCTCATGCGCGGAATGCACCACATCAATGTCGACCGTGCTAACGGTTCTGCATCCTTTGTTGCCGCTCTTCGTGCGTTACGTTCTGGGGAGATCGTTGGCATCTTTCCAGAGGCCACGATCTCTAAGAGTTTCGAAATCAAAGAGATGAAAACTGGCGTTGTGCGCTTAGCTATGGGCGCTGGCGTCCCTGTAATTCCAGTCATTATTTGGGGAAGCCAACGAATTTGGACGAAAGGCGTCCCACGCAATCTCAAAAGAAATCGAACCCCCATCACAATCACCATCTGCGAACCCATGCTTTTCGAGAAGGATCAAGATGTCGCACTCGCTGAAAACGCTCTTAGGGCCAAGATGATCTCCACATTGCACGAAATCCAGCGCAATTACCCCGATAGCCACGAAGGTCAACGTTGGGCTCCCCTACGTCTTGGTGGTAGCGCACCTGCTCCCCTAAACTAAAACCATGGCAAATATTTTCAAGCGCAAGAACAAGGTCGCTGGCGAAACAAAAGAGCCTCGTTTCAAAACTATTCGCGAGGCCTATAGCGTTACCAAGAGCGTGAAACCTTGGATCGGTGCAGCCCTTGCCGCTATTTTTCTCGTTGTCTGGGTTATCGGAATTTCTCTTGGCGCCCTGTGGGGCCATCCGGTGTACGCGGCATTTGTATCGCTACCCATGGCTATTTTGGCAGCTCTCTTCTTCTTCACCCGTGTTGCCGGACGCGCTGCTTACTCTTCCATTGAAGGACAGATGGGCGCAGGTGCAAGTGTCTTGATGGCAATTCGCAAGGGATGGACAACAACTCCAGCGGTTGCAGTCAATCGAAATCAGGAAATGGTTCACCGCTCTATTGGTCGAGCCGGAATTGTTTTAGTAGGCGAAGGTGGATCAGGGGTTCGGGGATTGTTGCTCGATGAGAAAAAGAAAGTTGAACGTTTTGCTCCAGGTGTACCCGTGCACGAAGTAATTATGGGCGACGAGAATGGACAAGTTCCTCTCCGCAAACTTCAACGCCATCTTGCTAAATTGCCGAAGAAATTAAGCGCTGCGCAAATGCGCGAAGTGCGCAACCGCCTCAAAGCTGTTGGCGGGCTTTCTATGCCAATTCCTAAAGGACCAATGCCAAAGAACGTTAAAGTTCCGAAACGCTAATTTCCTTTGTAAGCCAGCACCGTTCCGCTTAATCGTTCGTGTGGCGCACGCCCATCTTCATCAAAGGTTATTGCTGTCACGACTAAACAGAGCAAGAAAGTTCGCACGAGGGCCTGATAAGCGGTGGGAGCTCCTCTATCGGTAAACCTTTGCACGCGGATTCCTAGAACTCGCTGACCAGCTGAAGCTCCTTGAAGGGCCACAAGCACCCATACTTCGAGGAAGAAAACTAAAAGCGGGCCAAACTGGCGAAATCCCCCGCTCTTTGGCAAGAGCGCCCACGCTACCGCCATCGACATAGCCCAATCCAAGGAGAGAGCACTCACTCTTGACCGCATTCCCACACGTCTCATAATCAGAAGCCTAAACCTAAAGCAGGTAAGAATCGCCCTCAATTTCTTAACATGGCTGTAACACCGCAGTTATCACCTTTTGACCTTACAGACCTATCCTTACACCAGATTTAGAGCTCAAAGGCGAGCATATCGAGAGCGCTCCGCATCTTGCGGACCTGGTCGGTCAATGGGAGACACATGTTTAAGAACTCAGCAGAAATATTTGCATACATCAAGAAAGAAGATGTCAAATTAATTGACGTCCGATTTATTGATCTTCCCGGTATCCAACATCACTTCAACGTGCCCGTTGAATCATTCGACGAAGCAGTTTTCACTGAAGGTCTGATGTTTGATGGTTCATCTATTCGCGGTTTTCAAGCGATTCATGAATCGGATATGAAACTCCTTCCCGTTCCGGAATCAGCATTTATTGATCCATTCCGTAAAGAGAAGACCCTCATCATAAACTTCTCTGTTCACAATCCCGTTGACAATTCCGCATATAGCCGTGACCCACGTGGAATCGTCGCAAAAGCAGTTGAATTCATGCGCGGAACAGGAATTGCAGATACTGCATTCTTCGCTCCAGAAGCAGAGTTCTATGTCTTTGATGCAGTTCGATTCTCCACAGGAATTAACGAAGCTTTCCACCACATCGATTCTTATGAAGGTGCCTGGAATACCGGCATCGAAAAAGATGCTGATGGAACTCCTAACCGTGGTTACCGCACTCGCGTCAAAGGTGGATATTTCCCAGTCTCCCCCACTGACCAATATGCGGACCTTCGCGACGAAATGGTCATGAACCTAGGCAAGGTGGGCCTACTTGTTGAACGCGCACACCACGAAGTTGGTACAGCTGGTCAGATGGAGATCAACTACCGTTTCAGCGACATCCTGCATGCCGGTGATGACCTTATGAAATTTAAGTACATCATCAAAAACACTGCTTGGCAGGGTGGCAAAACCGCAACATTTATGCCAAAGCCGCTCTTCGGAGATAACGGTTCAGGAATGCACGTTCACCAATCACTCTGGAAAGATGGCAAGCCACTCTTCTGGGGCGAAGGTTACGGAGATCTTTCTGACATGGCTCGTTGGTATGTCGGTGGATTGCTCAAGCACGCACCATCATTGCTTGCCTTCACTAACCCAACCGTTAACTCTTATCGCCGCTTAGTGCCTGGATACGAAGCACCTGTAAACCTTGTTTACTCGGCTCGTAATCGTTCGGCATGTATCCGCATTCCAATCACGGGTTCAAATCCAAAAGCCAAGCGCATTGAATTCCGTTGCCCTGATCCTTCTTCTAATCCATACCTAGCCTTTGCAGCAATGCTCATGGCTGGTCTTGATGGAATCATGAACAAGATCGAACCACCACTACCGGTCGATAAAGATCTCTACGAATTAAGTGCGGAAGAAGCAGAATCAATTCCACAGGTACCAGGTTCACTTGACGCAGTACTTGATAACTTGGAACGCGACAATGACTTCCTGACTCGTGGCGGCGTCTTCACAAAAGACCTCATCGATACATGGATTAAATTCAAGCGTGAATCAGAAGTTGATTATGTTCGCTTGCGTCCACATCCCGCAGAGTTCGAGCTCTACTTCGACCTCTAGAAGCTTAGTAAATAACCCCCGTCAGGAAACTGGCGGGGGTTTTTGCTTACTATTTTTATCAGCTCCCTATAACTTTTTCTCTGGCAGCCGCTGCGCTGGTAGCTGACAAAGCAATAAGAGCCAACTTTTGAGCATCGGCCAAAGAATGTTTGGACAATTCTGCTCTTACATCTACTAATGCCGCTGGAGCCATTGAGAGCGTAGTAGCTCCTAGCCCCACAAGGACAACTGCAAGCAAAGGATCTGAAGCTGCCTCACCGCAAACACCTACAGGTTTACCTACATGAGTTCCCGCATCGCCAATCAATTTGATAAGGCGTAGAACTGCAGGATGCCATGGGTTTTGATACGAGGCAGTTGTATTCAATTCGCGGTCGGCAGCCATGGTGTACTGCGTAAGGTCATTTGTTCCGATGCTAACGAAATCAGCTTCTGCAAGAATTTGTTCTGCGACTAAGGCTGATGAAGGAATTTCTGCCATAACACCAACAGTTTTGAGGCCATATTCCTTGGCAATTTTTGTGAAATACGCCGTTTCGGCGGCATCTGCAACCATAGGCGCCATGACCCAAAGATCAGCATCGGTCTCTTGATCTGCTTTTGCGAGTGCCTCCAATTGTTGGCGCATAATATTTTCTGCACGACGCATCGCGCGCAAACCACGTATACCAAGTGCAGGATTTCCTTCATTGTCTTGTTGCAAAAATGCAAGAGGTTTATCGGCTCCCGCATCGAGAGTTCTGACGACAACTTTCTTTCCTGGGAACGATGCCAATAGGCGACGATAATCTTCTGTTTGCGATTCTAAACTTGGTGCGCTCTGTTCATCGAGGAAGAGGAATTCAGTGCGGAACAACCCAACTCCTTCGGCGCCTAAAGTTACAGCAGCCTCTATCTCATCTAAGGAACCCAAATTGGCAAGGAGTGGGATACGAGTTCCATCCGAGAGCTCACCAGGCGTTAAAGGGGCTACAACATCTTTCTGAGTTAATTGTCGTTCGCGTGCATTGGCTAATTCAATATCTGTAGGTTCAAGATAAATGCAACTAGCAGCGGCATCGATAATTACTTGCGCACCCGTAGAGATCGATTCAGCGCCATGTGCGGCAACAATTGCTACTAACCCTTTGGATCTTGCCAAGATTGCTGTATGGGCCGTGGGTCCTCCGCCGCTTGTAACTAACGCCAGAATCTTTGAAAGATCCAACATGGCTGTATCTGCAGGAGCAAGATCATTTGCTACCAAAATAAAAGGATGGTCAGAATTTGGAATACCAGGTGCAGGGACACCTATGAGATGGGCAATCACGCGATGCGCTACATCATCTAGGTCTGCTGCACGTTCGGCCATATAGCCGCCCATCTGCAATAGAGCACTCTGGAAATTTCTGAATGCTTCAAAAACTGCCCGTTCAGCAGTCTTACCGGCTTCTATAAGGGAACGAACATCGTCAAGAACTGTGGGATCGCCGACGATGAGACTTTCGGCAACTAAAACATCTTGTGCTTCTCCACCTACGAGCGCACCTCGCCTTACCAACTCAGCTGCAGTAGCAGCAACAGATTCTTCTACGCGTTTGATCTCATCGGAAACCGAAGCAGTTCGACGTAAATCCTGAGGATCTTCAATGGGATCGGGCATGCGAATAACAGAGCCGATCGCAATCCCTCGACCAATACCTATTCCGCTGATTCGACTAGTGATGCTCTGTCCCTTCATCCAATTCTTTGGCAATCAAATCAGCCATCACTTTGACATCGTCCTGTGCGCTCTCACCTACGGCACGCAGAATTATTCGATCGCCTTGATGTATGCCGCCCGTAAGTAACGACATGATGCTTCGGGCATTTATCACTGGTCCGTCATCTTTTTGGATGGTGATAGCAGCTTGCAACTTGCTCGCTGTTTGGACGACTATTGCAGCAGGCCTTGCATGAAGACCTGCTGCTGAGCCAACAACTACTTCGCACATTGCACTGAGTGCTGCACTCGAATCGGGCATACGTATTTAACCTTTCGTAAACTAGATGCGAGTGGGATTAATGCGCGTGAAGATATTCTTAGTTTGGAGGTACTTTTCAATACCTACAGCGCCAAGTCCACTGTGTTTGTAACCTCCGGATGGAGCTTGCAAAACACCGGGAGCAAACCACTGATTGATATAAACCTGTCCCGCTTGCAGCGCATTAGCCACTACTGCCGCTCGATTGAGGTCTTGGGTGAAAACACCTGCTGATAAACCGAAATTTGAACCATTGGCAATTGCCAAAGCTTCATCGATCTCGTCAAAAGGGGTGAGGGTCACTACTGGACCAAATATCTCTTCGCAGGCAATCTCACAGGTGCTGGCTACATCAGCAAAGACTGTTGGTTTGATAAACCATCCCTTGCTTCTGAAATCATCGGTGTAAGGGGTTCCTCCGGTGAGCAGTTTTCCTTGCTTATTTGCAATTGCGCTATCGATGTATTCCCAAATCTTCTTGAAATGAGTTTCACCTACAACTGATCCCATGAAATTGGATTCATCTAGTGGATCGCCCACACTGAGTTTCTCAACATCAGCTACGAATCGTGAAACAAACTCTTCGTAGATTCCGCGCTGAATGAGAATTCTTGAACCGCTGACACAGATTTGACCCGAGTTAGCAAAAGCCCCCATCACGCTCCACATAAGGGTCGAATCCATATCGGCATCGTTGAGGATGATATTTGGGTTCTTTCCGCCAAGTTCGAGCGAAACAGTTTTGATTTGATGAGCAGTATCGCGCAACACTTGAGCACCAGTTTCAACGCTGCCCGTCAAAGAAACCATATCGATATCAGGGTGGGTCGTTAATTGTGCGCCAACTTTCGAGCCAGAGCCAGGAAGTACCGTCAGCACTCCAGCAGGCAAAAGATCGGCAATTAAACTAGCAAGATAAGTGAAAGATACTGATGCAATTTCAGCTGGTTTAATAACTGCGACATTTCCGGCAGCCAAGATTGCGGCCATACGTTGCACGCCAGTCCACAGTGGTCCATTCCACGGCAGAACTTCTAGCACCGTTCCAAAAGGTTCAAGGCGTGAGCGATGGAATACATCAGCGGTCCCCACCTCTTTACTGGTACCAGCTAGATCTTGAGCGCGACCAGCGAAGTAAGAGAGAGAATCCAAAGAGATCGGTAAATCGCTATAACGCACGCCTGTCACCGGCTTACCTACATCAATTGCTTCAAGGAATTCGAACTCTTTTTGATGGGATGAAATCGCATCTGCAATTTGCATCAGAATCTTCGCGCGGTCTTGTCCTGTCATCTTTGACCATGGACCACTTTCACCGGCCTTCTTTGCCGCCGCTACTGCACGATTGACATCATCTTTGGAAGCAACCGCAATTTTCCCGACAACTTTCTTATCCCGAGGAGAGACCACATCTGTGGTCTCTCCATCGTTAATAAGTTTGCCGTCGATAAGCATTGGGAAGGTTTTATCAAAGAGCTCCCAATAGCCACTCGTCTCCGGGGACATAACCTTTATCCCTTATGTGATTCTGCGATTTTGACAGCATCTGCTACTGATGCTTTTTCGTGCAAGATGGCAGTAAGCCCGCGAACAACTCCACCTGGGTTCTTTGACGTCCAGATATTTGTTCCAATAGCCACGCCCGCAACACCAGCATGGTTGATTGCATCAAATACTTCTTGATACAGCTCACCAAGATTTGCTTTTGCGTGTCCGCCAAGAATGATCACTGGCACAGATGCGTAATCAACCACTAGACGCATAGTCTTTGGATCGCCCGTGTAGAAAGTCTTAACGAAATCTGCCCCTGCTTCGGCTGCTACGCGAGCACCAGCTGCGATGATTTCAGGAGAGCGCATATCGACTCGTGAGAAACCGCCAGGAATTGGCTCGGATAAAAATGGCATTCCGACTGCAGCTGCTTGAGCAGCGATAGCTGCAGAACGATTAATGCTGTCATCATCACCGAATGGATAAACCATCGCCTTTACTGCATCCGCCCCAATTGCTCGGGCATGGGCTACTGCATCAGCACCAAATGGAAGCGCGGTATCGATACTGGTGATAATCGCGGCTCCACCAAATTCCTCTGCATATCGTTCGGAAGATCCAGTTGGTGACAAGAAAGCATCTGCGCCGGCTGCGACAGAGGCTTTTACCGTTTCTCCGTATGCAACAAGCCCATCCAGCGGCTTATCTAGGAAGGCGGTATGGTCCATTGCGACAATCAGGATACGTTGATCATCCCGGAATAGGCGTCGCATTTGTCTTTTCATCATTGTAGTTCTCCTTTGTTGTTGTAGGTAAAACTTTTTTAGTTGGGTTTATGGTTGAACGATGATGCGATAGCAACCTGGGGTTATTGACTGATCTAAAGCTGCTGATAATTTCTCTAACGGGTATCGTCCTTGAATCAAGGGCGATACATCAACCAATCCATATCGGATCAATCGAGCGGCAATATAGAAATCTTCTTTTTCAGAAGATAAGACTCCAAGAATCTTCTTCTCGTTGTTGTGCCACTTGTTTGGAGAGATTTCGATAGGTGTTTCCGGGTGCGCAGAAGCAAAAAGGACCAATGTTCCTCGTTGAGCCAACATTGCAAGACCTTGATCGTTTGCAACCTTGTGACCAATTGCAGTAACAACCGTGTCAGCGCCTCGTCCTTCAGTTAGTTCCTTCACGGCTTCGACAGGATCGACAGCAGAGGCATCAATGCAGATATCTGCGCCCATTAATTTCGCCATCGCAAGGCGCCCAGCATCAACTTCGGAAACAATTACTCGAGCGCCTCTTTGCTTAAGGGCGAGTACATTCATTAACCCCATGGTGCCAGCACCGATTACAACTACATCCGAACTCACTTTTACATCTGCGAGGCGGGCAGCATGCACTGCGCATGAAAGCGGTTCTGTTAACGAAGCAACATCAGCTGCGATATCTCCCACAAATGCCAATCCATCGGAAGGATGGATCTTGTATTCAGCGAATCCGCCAGGTCCCCAACCACAATCGTAGGAAACCGACCCTGAATAGTGCCTAGTACATACCCGATCTTGATTTGTAAGGCACCAATGACAGGCACCGCACGAAGCTCCTCCCACTGCGACGCGATCGCCTTCTTTGAGAGGCCCGCGATAATCTGGGCCAAGGGCAACAACTATTCCGGCCGATTCATGGCCGCCAACAAATGGAAATTTATTCTCTTGAGCGCCGCTGTAACTGCGCTGCTCCCACGTACAGATAGCGGTCGCTTCAATCCGCACGAGCGCTTCACCATATCCCGGTTTCGGCGTTGGTACCTGAACGATGTCGATACCGCCAGGTTTTGTCATTGACCCCACAGCAAATGTTGCTGGCAGTGGTTGAATAGATGACGTTGTCATAACTTCTCCCTATCTATATTTAGATTTTTGTTGAGATATTTCGGACCTAGTTGGCCCAGTAAAACACCGCCAAGGACAGCGGATGCACCCATGAGGAAAGTTGGTTGGATGCTCTCTCCGAAAACTAACCGCGCTGTAAACAATCCGAACACAAGAACTAAACTTAAAATCATTGAAACATTCGCCACGTTAGTGAATTTAACTGCCAAAGTAACCGAAGCGATTGCTAGTGCATTGACGCAACCTGCCCCAAGTAAAACGGTAACTTGATGAGATGTAATTCCAGGCCAAAGGTTGGCAAAATTTCCGTGAGCTCGGATAAGTACTGCGAGAGCTAATGCGCACACTCCACCAATATTGGTGATAGCAAGGGCCACGAGAAAAGTCCCGCCCTTCTTCTGTACCGAACGGCTCGCTGCATTACTTATAGTGAAGAAAACGCCAGCTGAAAAACTCACCACAAAACCCAAGATCGCCAAGGCGCCTTGATTAATCGAGGAGATAGCTGGAGCCGCGGTGAGCGCTATTCCGCACGCCACAACCGCGATTCCTACTCTCTGCCAACCCACAGGAGGCTCTTTCATAACGAAAGTTGATATCGCCGCTCCACCTAAAACTAGCCCTCCTTGGCTTGCTGCCACCGCCACTGCTAAGCCCACCCAATTTAAACCAGCAAAGAGAAGAATGTTGCCAATGCAAAAACTTCCCACTCCAGCTACGAAAAGTAAACGCAAAAGTGGAAGCCCCAAATATTTATCACTTCTAGGTCGAAGTGAAGTGGGCCGAACGGCCAGAATAAAAATAGTCGCCATGAGAAATAGTGGTATCTGACGAATCAGAGAGCCGACGTAGGGATCTATCCCTTTTGCAACTGATCGCTGTAAAGCGTTAACAGTTGCGTAAGAGAGAGCTCCGGTAAGGGCGAGTAATTCGCCCTTACCGATAAGACTCCTACGTGCGACTCTCTGATTGCGTGTCATTAACTTTGTTTCGTTATCGCCTCACTACTACTTTGCGACCGGATCGGCACAAGGACCATATGGCTGCAAAATTGAAGATCCGCACTGATCAGTAATCCACTGTGGAGCAGGTCCCATAAATGGAACTGCGCCCAAGATGCAGATAACTAAGTAGATGACAAGGAGCTTGATTGGATGAAGTCCGCGCTTCAAAATCCACCATGTAAAGAGCACGAAAGCCAATGGCAAAATTCCTGGCATTATCTTGTCAAGGAAATCTTGCTGAGCACGTACTTTTTGAGCACCGATTTGTACATCGAATGCTAAGTAGATTGTGATGAATTTTGCGGCTAAGCCACCAAGTACCAAGTTACCAAGAACACCAGCACCAACAATTACGCGATCTATCAACCCGCTCTTAAATACAGAGGTAACAAGCTTTCGTCCTTGGACGTAACCTTGCATAAAGGAGAAGTAGGTTAATGAGAGGGAGTAAATGGCGATCAAGACTAGGAAGAGAATAGGTCCTAGGACATTTCCCTTGATTCCCGTGAGATCACCAGTGGTGTTAGTTGTGCTCAAGCCTGTGATGCTGATACCCAGAGCAAGAAGCAATGGAAGCACGATGCCTTGAGTAAGGGTGTCGCCTACACCTGCAAGAGGACCCATAAGTCCGCTCTTAGTGGAGTTGATCGCCGTATCAGTAATAGGCGCTCCATTTGCTTTCTCTTCTTCCATGGCAATCGTAATTCCGTGGATAACAGCTCCAATTTCTGGTTCTGTATTGAAGAAAACAAGGTGGCGCTTAAGGGCAGCGCGAGTGGCTTCCTTATCGCCGCCGTAGAGGCGTTTGATAATTGGAACCATCGAATGCGCAAAGCCAGTGGCTTGTAGGCGTTCGTAGTTGTAGTTCGAGTGGGAGAACATCGTCCACAAGAACCAGGACTTCAATAGGTCGCTTCTTGTAATAGAGCGATCTCCTGCTGGTGTATTACTCATTCGGAACCACCTCCATTAGAAGCTCCTGAGGGTGCTTTCTGGACTGCGTGTTGTGAAACACGATCTCCTAACAATGTGACATGAAGGAAAGCCAGTGCAACTCCCACAATTGCGAGAACCATGATCGACATCTGAGCGCCACCTGCAACGATTCCAAGATAACCAAGGAAGAAATATGGGGCTGCAGAACCGCGGAAAATGAAACGCATATTCATTGCAATACCAATTGCAGGGAGTACGCCTCCGCAGATTGCCAAACCTGACAATAGCCAGATTGGGAAACCATTAATCAGGTCAGTAATGAATTTAGTTCCAAGGTAAACAAATGTTGTAACTGGAACTGCTGTAATACAAAAGAGGAAAATCTGGGGATACATAATATTGGCTCTAACAACTCCACCAATATCTGCTTCGTCAGCTGCTTTATCTGCCATGTGAACGAAGATTGAGTCAACCGTCATTCTTGCATTCCAGATAACTGTTCCGAGAAGACCTAGAGGAACAGCAAGTGCTAAAGCTGCTCCATAATTAAGTCCACCGGCCAGTGCGATGGTGGTACCAACCCAACCTGCTAAAGCTGGATCTCCTGGCAACGAACCGCCTGCGGAGATGAAGCCCAGATAGATAAGGTTGATTGCGGCACCAATCAAGGCGCCTTGACCTGGATCTCCCATGATCAAACCAACGATGAAACCAGCGACCAATGGTCGATAGAGTGTAAAGAATCCTAAGCCAACCAACCATGGTGACTGAGACAAGTAATAGCCCAAACCAATGAGGATAGCTTGGATAAGACTGACGCTTGTGATTTCAGCAGTGGCAACATCTCCACGGGAAAAAGCACTTGCGACACTCGGAAAACCGATTGCCACAATTAGCGTTGATGCAAAAAGAGTTAGCGCCGTTGCTGCGCGCGAACCCCTTCGCGTCAATGTCGGACGTTTCATAACACGCTCCTTGCTGCTTGGGCAAGATCGAGAGAGGCAAAGGCAACGGGAGAATCATCAGCAACGATGCGTATTTCTACTTTCGTTCCCAAATCTTCTAGAGTGTTCATAGCCGCGACCTCGGAGTCACTTGCGGATATATTTTTGTAGAGCTTTTTGCGGTCTGCTGCCGCCCCAATACCGCCGACGTTGAGAACCGGCAGACTGAGGCCATTCTTAACTAGTGCTAACGCAGTTAGGGGGCTGCGCATGAGGAGAAATATTTTCTTTGGCGATTGCGCTAACTCTTTCAAGCGCGGGACAGAATCAGCAGCCGAATAAACCTCGACCGATACTCCTGGGGGACCCGCAAATTGCAAGAGCTCAGATAAGAACTCATCTGCTGCTGTTTCATCATCGGCGATCACAATGATCTCCGGCGATAGCTTTCGTAGCCAGACAGCAATTACCTGTCCATGAATCAATCGATCATCTACTCTGGCCAAACTAAGCACCATTTAGATCTCCTCTTTGAGATTTAATTAAGGCTTACTGCGTACTCGTTTCTTCACAACGATGACGTAATACTCCTTTGGATATATCTAGCGCGCGTTCGATTATGGGGAGGTCGATTTCCTCTTCACACATCGCTAGTTCGATAAGAAGTGGCAGCGAAACTCCAGCCAGTACCCACTTTGATGGGAACTGTTTGGCAAGCACATTGATCACGTTGTCGGGCGTTCCGCCAACCAGATCAGTGATTACTAGATGGGGCGCTTGTGTTGCATAGGCCGCGAGAACTCGCTCACGGAAAGCGCTGGGTGATTCTTCGGGTTGCAGACCCAAAGTCGAGACATGAGAAAGGGAGCCACATATGAGACGAGCGCTAGCTAGAAGCGCTTCAGGGAAATCTCCGTGCCCCACGACCAAAATTTGGTGCGTAGCCATCTACCCTCTTTCTCCTACCGTCGCCTTGATAAAAAATCAATCTTGGTTTCGGTAAAGAAACAGTCGCACTCGATCAAGGTGATGTCAATATTACTCATCAGTATTTAATTTAGGAGAAGGGGCTATCCCTCATATATTGCAAAACACGTAAGCAATTTTGCGAAAACTCTTTATTTCTTACCCCGGTCGTGTAACTCTATGGCCCTCACATTGTGAGTGAAAAGAACAACACTTAAGCCCCGACTCCCCGTATGGGTTGGGGCTTAAGTGTGCTTAAAGGGCCCAAAAGCATTGAATACGGGCGCTTCTTATATCCTTCTCCTATGGTTCGAAAAGTCTCTGACGCTATTCGCGGTTTTCTCGCTACCGAAAGCGCTGGAGGAATTCTTCTCCTTATCGCAACTTCGATAGCGATCGTCAGCGCCAATACTTCACTATCTACAAATTATCTAAAATTCTGGAACCCGCTACAGAATTTTGCAAATACCTGGCTCATAAGTCTCTTCTTCTTTTTAGTCGGACTTGAGATCAAGAGAGAATTTCTTTCTGGGAATTTACGTTCGTTCAAATCCGCTTCCCTCCCAATCTTCGCGGCTATGGGTGGAATGATCACGCCTGCTCTTATTTTCTCTTATATGAACCGTGCAAATGAGGCGGGACGGGGATGGGCAATTGCGATGCCTACCGACGTTGCCCTCGCAATAGGCATGCTTGCTCTCTTAGGTTCACGTATAAATATCTCACTAAAGATATTTCTTCTCACTTTAGCCATAGCTGATGATCTAGGTTCGATCTTCATAATGGGAATCTTCTACTCGCAATCGATACATCTCTCTGAAATCGCTTCAACTTTTGGCGCGGTAGCCCTGGCATGGGTGCTTCCATCTCGAGGGAAAATCACCACTGATCGACTCATCGAATTAATACACCCTTGGAGCAGCTTCTTTGTTATTCCAGTTTTCGCTTTAGCGAATCTAGGAATCGCACTCTCTGGCCTCTCCCTCACCTCAGCTTGGGATTCACATGTAGTGCGAGGTTTGGTAGTAGCGCGGGTAATTGGCAAAATTGTTGGAATCACCTTTTTCGCTTGGTTTGTCGTGAAATTGGGCGTAGCTCGAAAACCAGATGACTTAACTTTCATGGACATTGCTGGAGTCGGAGCCCTAGCTGGAATGGGGCTCACCGTTGCGCTCATTATCGCAAACTTAAGTTACCAATCCCCCGAGATGATCTTGGATTCAAAAATTGGACTTCTTGTCACGGCGGTAATTTCGTCGGTTATTGGATTAGGAATTCTCTTGCTCTCTAATCAAACTCCTAGAAAGTAGAATGTGTCCAAAAAATCCGATTACCAACGCTGCGATAACTCCGACATTTGCGTTGGCCCAAGATCCTGATTTGCCTCCTATCAGGCCCAACAAGAATCCCTGCCAAGATAACCACGATGCAAATGTATTAGTCACAAGACCCCAACCAATAACAGAGCCAACTATGACCAAAGCAATAGAACGCCTATTCCAGGCTCCATAACGCCCATCAGCCTTAAACAAATCGGCCTCGCAATAATCTTCTCTACGCATGATGACATCCGCTACAAAAATCGCCGACCACACTGCGATTGGGACTCCAAGGGTTATTAAGAATCCCTGGAATGGGATTGCAAAATTAGGAGCAAACCAAACGATATAGATGGTTCCTAAACACATGATGACCGCATCGATAGACGCGGCAACATGCCTCTTCACCGGTACTCCGATAGAAACAAGTGCCAGACCTGATGAGTAAAGATCCAAAATCGCGCCACTTATTAAACCCAAAACCGCAACTGCAGCGAAGGGTAAGAGATACCACGCTGGAACCAAGGTTGTAAGTGCGCCAATCGGATCCATTCCGATCTTCTCGGCCAGCGAGGGATCGCTCCCTGACAGTGCTGAACCATAAATAACGAGGATCACCGGGACTATCGATGCTCCAAATACCGTCCAACCGATAACTCCCCTGCTGGATACGCTCCGTGGGAGATAGCGTGAATAATCCGCGGCAGAATTAACCCAACCTAAACCGATTCCGGTAATTCCAAATATTGTTGCTCCAACAACAGCTTGCACGGACCCGGGCTTGATTGCAGTGACTGCCTCCCAGTTCACGTAATGAAAAGTTAACCCGATATATCCGAGCGTCATAATTCCTGTTGCAACCGTCAATATCTTCTGCAGTTTCATGATCACATGGAAGCCAAGGACTCCCCCAAATACAGTTAAGCTCACCGCAATAAGGAATCCAATTATTCTCGAAAGATTTGCCTCGACATTTCCAATGCGATTGAAAACTGTCTCGGTAGCTAATGTCGCCAATGAAACTAAAACTGTCTCCCAACCCACAAATATCAAATACGACAGCACGGCGGGAAGAACGTTCCCTTTGACCCCGAATGCCGCGCGCGACAGAGTCATCGTTGGGGCATTTGATCTCTTACCTGCTAACGAACTCACTCCAACCAATAGAAAAGAGAGAACAACACCAATTAATGCCGCAAAGGAAGCTTGTTGGAATGAAATTCCAAATCCTAGGAAGAAAGCGCCATAGGAAAGAGCCAACAAAGAGATATTCGCGCCGCACCATGGCCAGAAAAGATTGCGTGGGGTGCCCGATCTTTCGTTTTCGGAAATTACATTTATCGCATTACGCTCTATGCGAAAATCTGAATTCGTCATCTCTCCCCTTACGACAATGGGACCATCCTACTTGCTCATCCTTTCCCGCGCGTATGCAGCAAACTTCCGTAGTAGTCTTGAGGACTTATGTCTGTGATGAATCGCCTCGGTAACCGGACTCGAAGGACGCCATTTGATCACGTCCCTTTCGAAAATCCCGGGGTTCCAGACATATCTTCAGTTCCATCATTCCTTTTCTGGCTGGGTCGTAAGCAGTGGTGGATCATTCTTTCTGGCACTTTTTTTGGAATTATAAGTTTCTGCGCCTTAGCGATCATGCCTCGATTCTTAGGAAATGCGATTCAATCAATCACAGAAAAAGATTCCGCTTCAGTGCAACGGTGGGCGCTCACAATTATTGCGCTAGGTACCGTTCAATCATTTTCTGGCTTGTTCCGTCATCGACGAGCACTGGGCGGCTGGATTGTGACCGCAACGCGTTTACAACAAATCATTGCACGCAAAGCGGCGCAACTTGGCGCGGATTTGCCGCGTCTAGTTTCAACAGGTGAAGTGGTGGCAGTAAACAGTAATGACGTAGAACGTGTTGCCCGTGGATACGACATGATCCCCCGGTTAATTGGAGCGATTGTTTCTTTCATAGTTGTTGCGACCATGTTGATCTCTGCTTCGCCAACAATCGGTTTGATGGTAACTATCGGTGTTCCAGTCATGGCAGTTGGAATCGCACCCATCATCAAACCTTTGCAAGCTCGTGAAACTGAGCAGAGGCGACGGTTGAGCATCGTTTCAAGTCTTGCGGCCGACACTGTTGCTGGCTTACGTGTTCTTCGAGGAATTGGCGGAGAAGATGCATTTGTCGCACGATTTGAGAAAGCCTCTCAAGATGTGAGAGCGGCGGCTGTCCGAACTGCGCGAATGCGTTCCTTCCTAGAAGGGCTACAAGTAATACTTCCTGGTGCCCTCATTCTGGGTGTCATCACCCTTGGTGGATCAATGGTTCAAAAAGGGTCTATGCAGGTTGGAGAATTGCTTTCTTTCTACGGTTACAGCGCATTTCTTGTTTTGCCGCTAAAGGTTATGACTGAGAGTGCACAACGCCTTACCTCGGCGGTTGTTTCAGCTCGTCGAGTGATACATCTTCTTACCATTGAGCCCATCAATTTATGGGGCTCAGAGAAAACTCTCTCAGCCGACGCCACGTTGCTTGATCAGCAAACCGGGGTCGAAATTCAACCTGGTGAATCTATTGGAGTCGTGAGCGATGATTCAATCATTGCCGATGATCTTTGCGACCGACTCGGCGGGTATGTCAATGCAAATCGCGTTCTTTTTGGTGGCAAACCTCTGAGTTCATATACCCGAGAATTCATTCGTCAATCTATCTACGCCCACGAAAAAGATCCCGCAATCCTTTCTGGAACGATTGGATCGATTTTCGCAGTTCCACATTCAGGACGATTAACGATTCAAGACGCCCTAGATGCTGCATCAGGGCAAGACATTATCGATTCGTTGGAGGGAGAAGGCCTCGGGGCAGAAGTAGTAGAGCGGGGGCGCACTTTGAGTGGCGGTCAACGACAACGCCTGGCTCTGGCTCGCACTCTCTTCGTAGACGCACAGATTGCAATTTTGGATGATCCCACTAGCGCCGTAGATGCTCACACTGAAGTACGAATAGCTAAACGTGCCCTTGAAATACGTCAAGGTCTGAGCACTTTGATTTTAACAACCTCACCATTAATTCTTGATCGGGTTACACGCGTCATTCTTCTAGTCAATGGTGAAGTTGTCGACCAAGGTACCCACCTCGAACTCTTGGAAAGATCTGCGAAATATCGTGAGTTGGTGATCCGCGGTTCATGAAAAGAAAATTTACTAATCAAGCTTATTTACCACCGAGTGCTTTCCCACCTCCACCACGAGGAACTGCAAGGGTCCCCAAGAATTTTGGATTTGATCGTTCGTCCTCACGTCTTCCTATCGCCGGTAATAAGACTGTGAATAAGGAGATGTGGAACTTACTTAAATCACATCGCAAAGGATTTTTTATTGTCGCACTCTTAGAGCTAGGCACTGCTGGTTGCGCGCTAATATCTCCGAAAGTTTTTGGAAATCTCCTGGGTAAACTCTCTACTGATCCAAAGAGCGCGCAGATAAGTCTTACTGTTGCGATTGCAGGCGTTGCGCTTCTGTGCCAAACATTTTTTGCATACTGGACGCGAGTACAAGCCTCGACGTTGGGTGAATTTGTGCTCTCTTCTTTACGCGAAAGATTCCTAGAGCGGGTGGTCGAACTTCCTCCCAATATTGTTGAGCGTGCTGGTAGCGGCGAACTATTAAGTCGCACAACCACAGATGTTGACCATGTGACCTGGGCAGTGAGGGATGCGATCCCAATCATCACCATATGCCTGGTATCAATAAGCACAATTGTTGTAGCCATTGGATTAAGTGCACCAATCTTTATGACTGCCGTGCTAGTTGGCTTACCATTTATCTTTGCAGCCTCGCGGCGTTATTTCAGGCGGTCCCCGCAGGCTTATCGTGTCGAATCCTCATCGTATGCCCTCATGAATTCAGTTCTTGTCGAATCGACCGAATCTGGTCGCACCGTTGAAGCTCTCCGATTGGGTGAAAATCGAATCGAACGAAGCGATGCCGCACTTGGACGCTGGATCGAATGGGAACGCTACACACTTCGTTTACGTTCTCAATGGTTTCCCTTTGTTGAAATCAGCTACATCCTCCCTTTATCGGTAGTCATCCTCATTGGTTCTCATTACTTCGCCCTGGGTACGATGACAATCGCTCAGATAACAACTGCACTCCTATATTCACAAATGATGATCGATCCACTTGAAGGGATTATGTGGTGGTTTGATGAATTGCAAAGCGGTCGTGCTTCTTTATCTCGAATTCTTGGTATTCACGAAGTTGATGAACGTGAAATTAGAGATTCCGATCCGGATGGATTTGATGTTCGTGGCAAAGATGTACGGTACGGATATAAACCTGGTATCGATGTACTCAAGGGACTCTCATTTCTGATTGAACCAGGAACCCGCGTAGCAATTGTTGGTCCCTCCGGTGCCGGTAAATCCACACTAGGGAAACTTCTGGCTGGTATTCAAACACCGCGCAGTGGTGAAGTGACTGTTGGTGGTTCGCAGATTGGCTACTTGCCCGTTGAGAAAGCGCGTACGCATGTAGCCCTGGTTACGCAAGAACATCACATCTTTGTGGGAACGCTACGTCAAAATATTACACTCGCACATCCAGACGCTTCCGATCAAGAAGTTTGGGATGCGCTCACAGCAGTCGATGCTTTCGATTGGGCAAAGGATCTACCCCACGGTCTTGAAACAATCGTTGGTACCGGCGGTGAAAGAGTCTTGGCGGCACAAGCGCAACAAATTGCACTTGCCCGCCTAGTTTTGGCCGATCCGCACACGCTTATTCTTGATGAAGCTACTTCCCTGTTGGATCAGCGCGCTGCTCGACACCTAGAGTCTTCGCTATCAGCAGTCCTCAAAGGACGCACAGTTATAGCAATTGCTCATCGCCTGCAAACGGCACATGATGCCGAGATCATTGCCGTCGTAGAAGATGGAAAGGTAACCGAGTGGGGTTCTCATGACCAATTAATGTTGGCGCAAGGTCCATACTCTCTTCTATGGCAATCATGGAGAGACGAAAGCTAGATCTTATGGGTTTTACGAAGTACTAAATAGAGAAATATACCTATACCAATTCCCCAAATAAGGTCGATAGCTACGGTAGCTACTGCAGTGATAATCAAAACTGCAGCTTCTCCCTTGGTAGTCTGTAAAGATTCGCGAAGGGCTGCTGGATTAAGAATTCGATAACTTGTTCCGATTAAAACACCTGCGATAGCAGCAGCTGGAATCTGACTGACCCAAGGCGCAGCAACTAGTGCGATGAAAAGAAGGATGCACGCATGAACGATTGAAGCCATACGCGTTTTGGCGCGTGAACGAACATTCACGCTAGTTCGCGCGATTGCTCCAGTGGCCGGCAAACCTCCAAATAAGGAAGAGATTGCAGTGGCTACACCTTGACCGAATAATTCGCGATCTGGAGAAAAACGTGAGTCACCTTGCGCATGAACCATCCCGTCAGCTACGCGAGCCGATAGCAAAGATTCAATGGCGCATAGGAATGCAACTATGAACGCTGGCCACAGCAAATGGCCCAATTCGCCCAATTCGATTACGTTTCCACGCCAACTTCCGACGCTACGAGGGATTTCGCCGATTGTTTGTAGGGAGAGTGATCCGATTTTAACGACTACAAGAGCAACGACAATTGCCACGAAACTAGCTGGAATATGCATGCGAAATTTAAAGTGATGGGCCAATTTTGGGAAGGTAAACTTAACAACAAGGGTCAGAACTACTATTCCGATGCTTTGCCAATGAATGCCCAAATCGAGGGCGTTCTTTAAAGTGCCAAAGGCAATCGGTATGGTGCGGTCGCCGCTAGCTTTAGGAACACCAAAAGTTAATGGGATTTGTTGCAGAGCTATCACGCAAGCGATTCCCACTGTAAATCCTTCAACGACCCCCCAGGGAATTCGATTTATAGTGGCACCAAATCGCAGGAAAGCCATAAAAATAACCATCACTCCAGCTAGAAGTCCTAATGGGACCAAGGCCGTGATGCCGTATTTATTGATTATCGGAACAAGAATGACCGTCATGGCACCTGTAGGGCCACTCACCTGGTAATGAGACCCACCAAATATTGCCGCCAAAAACCCTGCGATAACTGCTGTAGTTAAACCCGCAGCGGCTGAAGCGCCAGAAGTAATTCCAAATCCTAAAGCTAAGGGCAGGGCTACAACTGCAACGGTAACTCCGGCGATTAAATCAGATAAAAAAGTTCGTTTCTTGAGATCGTAATCTTGGCGGCGCGGAAAAAGCTCTCTTATCAACTACTCTCCGCCTTCCGTCTCCTTACGTTTCCTCGTTGCTCGATACCATATCAGTACTGAAATAGTTCCCAAACTCAAAAAAATTGCGATATTCCCATATGTACTCCAAAAATTTTTGGAATCGGACGGCATTTCCAACATCTCTTGAGGACTCATGGTCTCTGATGTAGTGACAGATGGAATTGCATCTGGAATAGCTGTAGTTGGATTTGTTACTTGAAAATAGTACTCCCCGGTGACGGGATGTCCGTCTTCTGAGACAATTCGAAAAGTTACATGAAATTTTCCCACGGGTGTCGTTTTTGAGAGCGTCACTTCTAATTTTCTACCGGCCACCTTTGAATCTTTATTATCAATTTGAACACCAGCTGAATCTTCTACAGTTATTGAATTTTCACCCTTACCCAAGTCAATTAAATCGCCATCGAACTCAAGGACGACTGAGGCAGGGAGGGCGACCACCGTGCTGTCAGATTGAGGTGAACTCGAAATTAGGTCACCGTGGGCAGATGCGGGGACAGTTTGGAGCGCCAATAGAAGGGTTGTAAGAGCAAGTAGACGAAGATGCCGCCCAAAGAAGTTTTCTCTTTTCGCGCTCACGATCAAATGCATATCGGGATGTTATGGCATGCCTATGGCACCTGCATAATTCTCGCATTGAGCAAGTGGTGGTTTCCAAAATTGTGCCCTTCGTTGATAAGGTTCCCGCAGGTCATGAGCGCCAGCGTTAAACCCCGGTTTGCTGGCCGACAACCCTCCATCGCGGTGGGGTGCTCCGGGTGAAGACCAGGTCATAGCGTTCGTTATGACAAGCGACGAAGAAAGGGAACTAATGAAGATCTCGAAGAAAATTACAGTGGCTCTTGCCATCACTCTCTTAGCCACTGGGCTTGCATCTTGCGCAAAAGCAGAGCCAGTAGCTTGCTCCCCTGAAACAAATTCACTTGCCACTCTCACCCCAGGCACGTTAACCATCGCTACCGGCGAACCAGCCTACGAGCCATGGGTTCTCAACGATGCTCCAGAGGCAGGCGAAGGCTTTGAAGCTGCAGTTGCTTACGCTGTGGCAAAACAACTTGGATTCGAAAACAAATGTGTGAAGTGGGTCCGCACTACATTTGATTCAGCAATCACACCTGGGGAAAAAACTTTTGACTTCAACATTCAGCAGTATTCGATTACTGATGAACGTGCGAAGGTTGTTGATTTCTCCAGCGCTTACTACTTCTCAAACCAAGCAATTGTTTCGGCCAAGGGAAGTAAAATTGAAGGCGTAACAACTATCGCTGGTCTCAAAGATGCCAAACTTGGCGCTGCCGTAGGTTCAACTTCACTGGACACCATTGAAGTTCAACTAGGGTTAAAAGCTCAAGTATTTAACGATAACGCTGCAGCGGTTGCGGCTCTCAAAAATGGCCAGATCGATGGTCTCGTTGTAGACCTTCCTACTGCTTTCTATCTAGCAGCAGCAGAAGTTGATAACGGAATCATCGTCGGTCAATTTGAAAATCGCGACGTTAATGACAAGGGCGCTGGATTGCTCCTTGCCAAAGACAGCCCTATCACTGCCTCTGTCACTGCAGCCCTCGATGCAATCCGCACAAGCGGTGAGCTTCAGGCAATTCAAGATAAATGGCTAACTACAGCAGCAGGAGCTCCGGTTCTTAAGTAGAGCTGAAAACTAGCAACTCGATGTCCAACATCAGCGAAGGCACGGCCCCCGACACTGGGGGTCGTGCTTTGGCTTGGACACCGAGTGGCCTTGAAATACAACGCCGCGCGATACGCAGAAAACAGAATCAGAGAAATACCCTCATAGCAATCATCTCAAGTGTTTTGGTCCTAGGCACACTTGCCATCGTTATGGTTTCCTCCCCTGGATGGAAAAGTCTGACCGACACATTTTTCGCTTGGGCCTACGGTTTCGAAATACTTCCTAAAGTAATTTTGGGATTTTCGACCAATATCGGGTTAACAATTATTGCCGCCACCTGTGTGTCTATATTCGGAATGATCCTGGCGTTGACGCGAACATCGCGATCGCCTGCACTCGCCCCCTTTAGAATTTTGGCGACTATCTATGTAGATGTTTTCAGGGGTGTACCAATGCTCCTTATTATTTTGCTTGTAGGGTTTGGTCTTCCTGCCTTGCGCCTACCTTGGTTGACTAAGAATGTTCTTGTATTGGGAACAGTGGCGGTAATAATTACCTACTCGGCCTATGTTGCCGAAGTATTACGAAGTGGAATTCTGACTGTTCACCCCAGCCAACGTGCCGCAGCAAGATCCCTTGGACTCACCAATGGCCAAACTTTGCGACGGGTAGTTCTTCCTCAAGCACTGCGACGGGTAACTCCTCCACTTCTCAATGACCTTGTTTCGCTCATCAAGGACACAGGGCTCGTTTCTATCCTGGGCGTAACAGATGCGGTACGAGCAGCTCAAATCTCGAGCAGTCGCAGTTTTAACTACACGCCTTACGTAATGGCGGCGATTCTCTTCCTTTTGATAACCGTTCCATTAACTCGTTTTACCGATAGAACTATGCGAAAAGCCATTGAGCGCCAGAATGCGCAGGGCCTTGCATGAGTACCACTGACGTAATGCCTGTACTGAAAATTGAAAATCTTAGGAAGTCCTTCGGCAATGATGTCGTACTGCAAGATATCTCCATTGATGTACCCGTCCATACAGCGACAGTCTTTATCGGTTCTTCCGGATCAGGTAAGTCGACTCTTCTGCGTTGTATCAATTTGCTTGATGCAATTGATGATGGAGTCATCAAGCTTGATGGACAAGATATTAGCGACCCTCGAGTCAATAGCGATGAGGTACGTCGCAAGCTTGGAATGGTTTTCCAATCATTCAATCTATTTCCTCACATGAGCGTTATCGAAAACATCACCCTCGCTCCAATCCACGTGCAAAAAATAGGTAAGGAAGAAGCTACCCAAAGCGCTCAACTCCTTCTTGAACGTTTTGGCTTGCTTGATAAGGCAAATACTTACCCAGATCGACTCAGCGGTGGGCAACAGCAACGGGTTGCAATCATTCGGTCATTAGCGCTAAAACCTAGGTTGCTCCTACTCGATGAGGTGACATCGGCTCTTGACCCAGTGCTTGTCAATGAAGTGCTCAGTACCGTTCGCGATCTCAAGCATGAAGGCATGACAATGGTCATTGCCACTCATGAGATGGGATTCGCCAAACAAGTAGCGGATGAAGTTTGTTTTTTGTATCAAGGGCGAATCGTTGAATTCGGTCCTCCCGAGAGAGTTCTTGAAAATCCTCTCGACCCACGAACTCAAGACTTCTTAAAGCGTGTGCATGAAGCTGGCCGCTTGTAGTTGTGACAGATATAAATTTTCACATAATCCCCGGCGATCCTCGCTCGTCAGTTATTTTGCATGTTCCCCACTCATCTCGCCTTATTCCATCTCACCTTCGAAGCCAGTTGCTTCTTGACGATCAAGCGCTCGACATTGAGCTCAATGAAATGACTGACACCCATACCGAGGAAATTGCCAGAGAAAGTGCCAGCGGCAGCGCTATGAAACCGTGGCTCTTCATTAATAATTATTCGCGGCTAGTTATCGATCCAGAGAGATTCCCTGACGCCCGCGAAAGCATGAATGCGGTGGGAATGGGAGCCGTGTATCTGAAAACCTCGGGTGGCCAAATTTTGCGCAACTCTAATTCTCAACGCGACCAAGCTCTCATCGCAGAATTCTTTACTCCCTACGCAGGCGCGATCCAAGCCCTTGTTGGCGAACGTTTAGATAGCTTGGGCAAAGTCACAATCATCGACACGCATTCCTACCGCCCAACCCCTCATCCAAGTTCGCTCAACCAAGAACAAAGGCGCCCAGAAATTTGTATCGGCACCGATGCTTTTCATACGGCTGAATCCCTTTTGGCAAAAGCTCGCGAAGCATTCTCGGGCTTTTCTTCAGTTGTTGAGAACGAACCTTATGCCGGCACATATGTCCCACTTGCATTCTACGAAATTGATAAACGCGTTCAGGCAATCATGATGGAGATCAGGGCAGATACCTTTTTAAATGAAGATTTATTGCCGCACCAAGGATTAACCAAAATCGTTAAATCTCTCACTGATTTGATTGACTCAGTTAGCTAATATCAATCAAGGAAGAAATCCATGAGAAAATCTTTCGTTCCTGGGACAACAGAATATTTCTCAAGGTCTGTGACTCCTTCAGAAGCGAGTACTTCATCATCTACAAAGAAATTGCCAGTGCAATCTGCAGATGATCGATTCAGGATGATGTAGGCCGAATCGGCCAAAATTTCAGGAGTCCGACAGGTAGCAGTATCGATGCCAGGAATCATCGCCAGAGCTGCAGTGTCGATAGCCGTGCGTGGCCAAAGCGCATTGACAGCAATCCCCTGTCGACGAAACTCCTCTGACATACCAAGTACGCACATGCTCATTCCGTACTTTGCCATTGTGTAAGCGACATGATTTTTGAACCATTTAGCTTTCATGGACAGCGGAGGCGAAAGGGTCAAAATATGAGGATTTCTGCCCTGTTCTGCCGAGAGTTGTAAATAGGGCAAAACCGCTTGAGAAGTCAAAAAGGTACCGCGGACATTTACATCGAACATCAAATCGAAACGTTTTGCTGGAGTTGCCTCGGTACGCGTTAAATTGATTGCACTTGCGTTGTTGATCAGAATATCTATTCCGCCAAACTGAGCCGCAGCTTTTTCTACGGCAGCGGTGATTTGTTCTTCGTCGCGAATGTCGCATTGAATGGGAAGAGCCTCACCACCAGCGGCAACGATTTCGGCTGCTGCCGTGAAAATTGTACCTGGGAGTTTGGGGTTAATCTCAGCGGACTTGGCGGCAATGGCAACTTTCGCGCCATCGCGGGCTGCACGTAAAGCAATGGCTAAGCCGATCCCCCGTGAACCACCAGTAATAAAAATCCGCTTTCCTGCAAGTGTCATTTCTTCTCGCCTCTCGTTGTGAATTTCATAAATGCTTCCATCGCTTCATCAGATTGCAAAGCCATCCGGAAGAGTTCTCCTTCAACTTCCATCACTTTTGAGACTGCTTCGTGAGAACGACTTTTAAGTAGAGCTTTAGTATTGATGACAGCAGTAGGTGGTTGTTCGGATATTTGCTTTGCCATCGCCATCGCTTGCTCTTGGGCATCATCGGCAACGATTGTTACTAATCCCATTTCACGCGCTTCCTCGGCGCCAAAACTTTCGCCAGTGAGGAATATTCGAGCGGCTCTTTGATGACCGACCAACATAGGGAAGAGATAACTCGATCCGGCTTCAGGTACAAGCCCTAAGGAAACAAACGGCATAGAGAATCTAGCGGTTTGAGTAGCAAAGACGACATCGCAATGAAGAAGCATCGTAGTTCCGATACCAACGGCATTTCCTTGGACTATTGCGATCAACGGCTTGGGGAAATTATGGAGTTCCTGGAGAAATTGAAAACCTTCGGATTCCGGGCCAGTAGGAGGTGCGTCCATGAAGTCATGAATGTCATTTCCGGCGGTGAAGTTTGCACCTTCGCTGCGGATAACTACCGTGCGAATTCCGAAATCCCCCGCAGCATCATGTAGGGAACGGAGAAGCTCGCCATACATGGCCCGAGTGATTGCGTTCATTTTGAGAGGACGGTTTAGGCTTAGGGTGAGGACTGCCCCATCCCTACTTGCAAAGATTTCATCCATTGGGCAATCTTATGGGTCTTGGGCAGTAAAATATGGAGCACAATGGTGTCCTAGGCGGAGAGGCCGGCGAAACTGATGGCGACTGATATAACGATTGCGACAAGAGATTTAACCCCATTTGAGCGACTTGTCATGGATTTACTCTGTGAAGGTAAATCTAACGCTGCAATTGCAAAAGAAACGGCGCATACAGAAAAGGTTGTAGAAAATACTGTCAGCCGTACCGCTAAAGCTTTCGGAATTAAAGCCGATGGCGAAACCAACTTGCGCGTCCTTTTGGCTCTGGCCTATCGCACGCATTACGGAGATAAGGCTTTCGATCGACTAGCCGTTGCCTGTTCACACTATGAAGTTGGCCCAGATGGTCAATCTCTCTGTGCGCGCCACATTTAATCCTTTTCACCCGTTCATCCTTGATATAAATCACAGAGAGCAAAGGGCTACCACTCTGGTTTCTTGAAGTTCCTGATTTGGGCAGTAATACCCTTTAATCGTTCTCAAGTGAGAACACTAAAGGAGAGAATTAAAAATGAAACGTCGTACATTTGATGGAATCGTCACCCTTGTAGGTATGGGACTCAGCATTTTTCTATTCATTGCCGCGGGTTTACTCAACTGGGGTTATAGCTTTGCAGATAGCGCAGTCTCTAGTCAGTTAGCTTCACAAACTATTACTCTTCCAGCATCCACAGGTAATGCTGATGAAGATGCAACAGTTACTCAGTTCTTTACCGACAATGGTGGAAAGCCAATGAGCACCGGTAAGCAAGCACAAATGTATGCCGATCACTATCTTGGCTATCACTTGTCAAAAATGCCGACCTACGCTGATGCATCAACAGCTAGTCGTTCAGCAGCAGGAGCACTAGCTTCTGACCCAAAGAATGCTGAACTGCAAGCTGCAGCAACTACAGCTAGCGCAACACTTGAAACAGTTTTCAAAGGAACCATGTTGCGCGGCACTCTCCTAACGGCTTATGCGTTCTGGGAGCTCGGACAAATTGCAAAGATTTCTGCAGGAGCAGTTCTTGTCGGCGGAATCTTATTACTCCTTCTATCGATTGCAGGGTGGTTGCACCTTCGTCGTACTCCACAAGAGGCGACGATCTAGCCCTCTACTCTCCGTGAGGGTGAAGAAAAACGCCCCCCGATTTCGATCGGGGGGCGTTTTCTTTGCAACAAAATAAAGGAAGGGCTTAACGTTCAACCGTTCCTGCAATGAACTCTTCAACGCGATTGTGCGCCTGCTCATCGGTGTACTGCACAGGTGGAGTCTTCATAAAGTAACTCGAAGGTGAAAGAAGTGGTCCACCGATTCCGCGGTCGAGACCAATCTTCGCGCAACGAAGTGCGTCGATGATTACTCCTGCTGAGTTTGGAGAATCCCATACCTCTAACTTGTATTCCAAGTTCAACGGAACATCTCCGAATGCACGGCCTTCAAGGCGGACATAAGCCCACTTGCGATCATCGAGCCAAGGAATGTAATCCGAAGGTCCGATATGAACATTCTTTTCGCCGAGATCGTGATCGAGTTGAGAAGTGACTGAATTAGTCTTTGAAATCTTCTTCGACTCAAGACGATCGCGCTCCAACATGTTCTTGAAGTCCATATTTCCACCCACATTGAGCTGATAGGTGCGATCTAAGTGAACGCCGCGATCCTGGAAAAGTTTGGCCATAATACGGTGGGTAATAGTTGCTCCCACCTGGCTCTTGATGTCATCTCCGACAATCGGTAATCCGGCTTTTGTGAATTTGTCGGCCCAGACTGGGTCGGATGCAATAAATACTGGAAGAGCGTTAACGAAAGCACATCCGGCATCGATCGCGCATTGCGCGTAGAACTTAGCTGCTTCCTCAGACCCCACAGGCAGGTAGCAGATGAGCACATCTACCGCTTCGTCTTTTAGAGTTTGGACTATATCGACAGATGGTGCAGTCGATTCAACAATTGTTTCGCGGTAATACTTTCCTAGTCCATCAAGGGTCACGCCGCGTTGAACTTCGACGCCTGTCTTGGCAACGTTGGCAAATTTGATTGTGTTATTTTCACTTGCCCAAATAGCTGCAGCGAGGTCAAGACCAACTTTCTTGGCATCCACATCGAAAGCAGCAACAAATTTAACGCTGCTGATGTGATATCCCCCGACGACTGCATGCATCAAGCCGGGAATCTCTTGATCGATGGCAGCATCTTGGTAGTAGGTAACGCCCTGGACGAGCGAATTGGCGCAGTTACCTACACCGATGATTGCAACACGAATGTCGCCTTTGCCTGTAGTGATCTTCACACTATTTTCCCTTCGGTTTTGATCATCTCTTCTAGCCAAGCGATTTCGCGCTCAGCCGATTCCAGAGAATGGCGTCGCCACTCTTCAAGATATTTGTCGATTCCTACCGGGGATTTTTCAAGTTCCCCCCGGAGGATTTCTGCCTTCTCTTGCAGGCGGCGATTGCGCCCTTCAAGAATTCTTACGCGATTAGTTCGCGATGTCGGGCTGAAAAAGGCGAAGCGAACTTCAAAGCCTTCGTCCTCCCATGTTTCTGGACTGACGGTTTCGGTAAGTTTGCTAAAACGGTCGCCGCCTTTTTTTGACAGGCAATAAACGATCCGCGAGCGGCGAGAGAGTCCGCCATCGCTAGCCACTGATTCTTCGATTAGACCTGCTTCGAGCATGCGACGCAGTTGTGGGTAGAGAACAGAGAATGAGAGGGCGCGGAATGGCCCATAAATAGCTGTGAGACGTTTGCGCAGTTCATATCCATGCAAAGGACCCTGTGAGAGCAGCCCCAGGAGGGCAAACTCTAAGGATTCACTTCGCGAGCGCATTGATACTCCCCTGCCGGTTATTCCCAATTATGTATCGAATCGATATATCGAATGCTTATCTAATCCTACTCGGGGGCTCTTTGCAACCCGAAAGGGGGGATCTCCGACGGCGTGGCGTACCCGAAGGTAAGCACCCTTCCCAAATTGAGCGTTCTACCCTTATCGAGCACATTCACCAGCGAGCGCCACCCTGGGCGTTGGCACTTAGGAAGGAATGATCAATGTCTCTACTCTCGTGGAAACTTCATGGCACCGGTAAAACCATCGGCGCAGGAGAAGTCGTTTCAACAGATGAGCGTTTAAGTTGGCCCCGCACCATCGGAGTTGGTATCCAACACATTGCCGCCATGTTTGGCGCCACATTCTTGGTCCCTCTGCTGACTGGCTTGCCAGCAACTACCACTTTATTTTTCTCAGGTATCGGCACCCTCCTCTTTTTGGCAATCACCAAAAACCGTGTTCCTAGCTACTTAGGTTCTTCTTTTGCATTCTTGGCCCCCATCGCAGCTGCAAAAGCTGGTGGAGGGATGTCTTATGCCCTTGGCGGCGTCGTGGCAACGGGTGTGATTTTGGCGCTTGTCGGTCTTATCGTGAAAGCTGCTGGCGTCGGTTGGATTAACTGGCTCTTGCCTCCACTAGTGACAGGCACAATTGTGATGGTCATCGGCTTGAACTTGGCTGGAGCTGCAAAAGATAACTTTGTCCAAGGTCCTTCCTGCGCAATCATTACTTTGGCATCCATTGGCTTAATTGCTGCATATTCCCGTGGCTTCATGGGACGCATCAGCATCTTCCTTGGACTAGTTGTCGGATACCTCGCTGCATACCTCATGGGCGATGTAAATACCGATGCAATCAAAAGTGCGAAAATCTTTGCTCTCCCAACTTTCACTGCACCAACTTTTGATGGGAAGGCAATCGCCCTCTTCTTGCCTGTTGTACTCGTGCTCATCGCCGAAAACGTTGGCCATGTTAAGGCGGTTGCGGCTATGACCGGCAAGAACCTTGATGATCAAATGGGAATGGCTCTCTTCGCTGATGGCGTAGCCACAACACTTGCAGGCGCTGGCGGAGGATCAGGAACCACAACATATGCTGAAAACATCGGCGTTATGGCTGCAACTCGTGTCTACTCAACGGCTGCTTATTGGGTCGCTGGCGCTGGCGCAATCTTGCTCTCGCTCTCGCCTAAATTTGGTGAAGTTCTCCACTCAACTCCTGCCGGTGTTCTTGGTGGCGTGGGAGTAGCTCTCTTCGGAATGATTGGTGTGCTTGGTGCACGAATCTGGATCGAAGGCAAAGTTGATTTCTCTAAATCAACAAACTTAATTATCGCTGCCTCAGCGCTCATCATTGGAATATCCAATATGGCTTGGACTAGCGGAGATTACAAATTCGAGGGAATCATCAATGCAACTTTGGTTACAGTCATTGGTTACCAAGTATTAAATTCAGTTGCAAAATCTCGCGGAAATTCATAATCGTCAGCTAATAACGACCTAATACAGCGTTAAGAAGTAAGAAGAACGAGCTCGGGAATGGATTCACATCTATCCCGGGCTCGTTCTTTCTTGTAATATTGGCAAATGATTCCGAGTCGCTTTGGTGAATATCTCGCGACATCAATCGTCATCATCTTAGCGCCCGGTCCAAGTGTTCTTTTTATTATTGCTAGGGCCGTTGCATGGGGACGTAAAACTGCACTCTTTACCGTCACTGGGAATGCATTTGGTTCTTTTATTCTCTCCTCACTCGTGGCCGTTGGTTTAGGCCCGATTCTGCAACGTTCAGATGTTGCCTTTGCCGCAGTTCAATGGGGTGGTGGTGCCTACCTGATCTACTTAGGTATTCAGGCTTACAGAGATCGCCATGCCAGCGCTGCCGAAATGACAACCAAAAAAAGTGAAGAACCTTCTGCTATTCAATCAATGCGCGAAGGATTTTGGGTAGCGGTCCTAAATCCCAAAACCCTCGTTTTCTATGCAGCGGTTTTACCGCAATTCATCGACCGTAATCGCGGAAACGCCACGACGCAATTGCTTTTCTTAGGAATCGTGTTCGTCCTCATGTGTTGGTTCTCCGACGGTATCTGGGGCCTTCTAGCTGGAACCGCCCGCGAATGGTTGGCAACCGATGCATCACGTTTGGTGCTCCTTCGCGCAATTGGTGGGTGGGTAATGATGGGGCTCGGCTCATTCGTGGTTTATGGTGCTTTAGCGAGCGCTCTCGGGTAATACTTAAGCCATGGCAAAACCACTCACACCCGCTCGCGAATTTATCGCTCCCTCTGATTTAACTTTTGGTTTATCGACGTGCAAGCGTTGCCTTTGGATTAAGTATTGGTACAAATTGATTATGCCGGGACAATTCCCGTTGGTCGGAACTTTGGCAGAATCACAAGAAGAGCATTTCCGTAGAGCATCGATGCAAGATATCGATCCCACTCTTCAACCGGGGGTTGTAAAACAATGGGGTCAATGGGTAAGAAGTGATTACATCAAAGTCGATGGAGCAACCACTCGTTGGAGAATTAACGGAAAATATGACTTAGTCGCCCATTACGAAGATGGATCAATTGGATTGATCGATTGCAAAGTAACCGATTCGGATCGTCACAACGGGGCGTTCTATGCACCTCAACTCGAAGCGTATGCATTCGCCCTTGAGCACCCCTCCACTGGCAAAGCATTCACAGTCGCAACGATGGGGCTACTGGTGTGGAATCTCAATGGTGTCGCAGAGAATGCGGATGCAAGTTATGGTTTTGGCGTCAACCAAAGTTATCTGCCCGTGGAACGGGATCAAGAAGGCTTCACAACAGTTATAAGCGATTTCATAAGATTGCTGGAGGCAGATATGCCGGCAGCTGGAAGCGAATGCCCCACATGTAACTATCTTTTAGAACGACTACAGATCGAAGACTAATCCTCGTCAGTTATTTCAGCTTTACGACGAGTGGCATAAATATCTACATACTCTTGACCCGAAAGCGCTTGCAGTTTGCGCATCAAGTCATCCGTTGCATCACGTAAAACTTGAAGATTGGTCGAATCCCCTGTCAGATAGATTGGTTCGCCGAAGATCATTTTCACGCGCATAATCTTGGGAATTACTTTTCCCGTGGGTTGAATCTTTTCGGTATTAAACATCGCTACAGGAATAATCGGCGCACCCGATTCGATAGCCAATCGCGCAATTCCTGTCCTGCCCTTATACAAGCGTCCATCTGGCGAACGAGTTCCTTCTGGGTAAATACCTAAGCAATTACCTTCTGCTAATACTTTGAGACCTGTGATGAGGGCGGCCTCGCTTCGACGTCCCCCTGAACGATCAACAGGAACTTGCCCTAAGGCGATAAAGGTCAGTTTCTTAAGGAGGCCTTTAGGTCCAGGAGATGTGAAGTACTCGCTCTTGGCAAGAAAAGTCACTTTGCGCGGAACAACCAAGGGCATAAAAATCGAATCGCTAAAGGAGAGATGGTTGGAAGCGATAATTACTGGGCCATGAATCGGCACATTTCGTAAACCTTTAACTTTTGGGCGAAAGGCCACCATAAGAAAAGGCGTCAGAAAGGTACGCAACAAGCCATATGGAAGATTCTCCATAGCCATTTTTACCTCCTTGGATTCCGACACGTTGCCGCTTCTCTGAGTAGACCAATTTAGCCGCTCTGGAGCTCATATGACACTATGGGAAGGTGACACATCTCCCAAATACTCCACGTTTGGAGTTATTAGGCGGGGAAATTGGCATCCTTCTCCTGAATTCCTTTCCTGGAGCCAACTCCTGGGCCCACTCTCTCCACTCTGCGGGATATAGCGTTCTCGCACCAAATTTAAATCTGTCGCCTCTTACTTGGGATCACATTGACGCACGTGCATGGCAAGAGAAAATCAGCGAAGCTAAGGAAGCCTTTACATTTCTTCAAACTCGCTGTCAGAAGATTTTTCTCGCAGGGTTTGATTCTGACGGTTCGGTCGCATTGAAATTAGCCATCACTTTGGAAAACCAGATTGAAGGGCTAATACTGATCGAAACTTCATTGCCCCCAGAACGACGAGTATTCAAAAAATGGGGAAAAATAGATGAAGAACTCTTACTGATTGAACAACCCCTGCTCTTGCTATATTGCGAGAAGGAGCGGGATAACAATCAAGACGATTCAATATTTATTGCCGACGAAGTTTCATCGCCATTTATTCGAGAAATTATCCTTGAGGAATCTTTTCATACATCCAAGGAAAGTCATGACGGCCCTCTTTTGGTAGAGGAATCCATTGCTTTTATTAGCGAGATTTCTAGCGGAGTGTGGATTAACGATATAAATGATGACGATGATTCAGATTTGATTGACGCTGAATTTGCATCAATCGTCGCTGGTCTTTCGCTTGATGAATCAACACCTTCCACATACCTCGATGAACTTGATCTCGAAGATCCCGATGAGCATTTCACGCGTCCAAACCCACGACTCGAGCCGATCGCCGATAAGGGCGAAAGGAATGCAATCTTTGCAATGATCGCTGGGCCTATGTATGCAGTTGGAGCGGCGATTTTCTCCTTCGATCCATTTGGGATTGAACCCTGGCCCGGAGTGATTGCATTTTTTGCAGGGCTCTTTACTTTTCTTTATAAACTCCGCGATGACTTCCTGGATGACGACGGGGCGATACTTTAATTTCTTGCTAAATCTGCAGCGCCGATAAGTCCAGCTTGATTACCGAGTTGCGCCGGGACAATTCTTGGCGAAGGGTGTTTGCCGACAAAGGGCATGTAGCGTTCAACTGCCGCGCGAGTTGGCTCTAGCAAAATCTCACCTGCATCAATTACCCCGCCACCTACGACAACGCATGCAGGATCAAAGAGAACTGCCAAAGAAGCGATTCCAGCACCTAACCATTGTGCGGTCGTATTGAAAGCCGCTAAGGCCACCGCATCTCCTGCACGCGCGCCATCGGTAATGTGTTGGCCAGAGAGCCCTTCGATAGTTCCATCTCCAAGAGCTAAAAGATTGCGTGCCATTTCAGGAGAAGCGCTGATTGCTTCACGGGCATGACGTAAAAGCGCATTGCCCGAGGCATATTGCTCGAAACATCCACGGGCACCGCAGCCGCAAAGGTGTCCTTCAGGAACTACGCGCATATGTCCAAACTCTGCAGCGATTCCAAATGCTCCACGATGAAGGTGCCCGTCAATGACAATTCCCCCACCAATACCTGTACCAACTGTAAGCATCATCATCTGCGTTTCATTGCAACCAGCACCAAATTTCGCTTCGCCCCAAGCAGCGGCATTTGCGTCATTTTCGATAACTACTGGCAGGCCAATGAGTGAACTCAATTCATGATCGAGATCTACACCGTTCCAATCGGCAATATTTGGAGTGGCGAGCATCGTTCTGCGATCAGAAGAGACGAATCCCGCAGCAGAGATCCCGACGGAAGAAGCTGAAAAATCTGCAAGGAGTTCGTGCGCGACTTCAGCAATAACGCTAGTCAGAACTTTTCCACCTTGGCGTGGAGTATCACGTCTTGCTTGAGCAAGAATATTTCCTTGAGTATCGACAACGCCGCCAAGAACTTTCGTTCCTCCGACATCGATTCCGATAGAAAAAGACATCTATGCTTCCGCGTGAGCTTTCAATTGTTCAAGCGCTAAATCAATAGTTGATTGTTCAGCCTTCTTGCGCATCATCGCAGGCACAGGCATCGAGAGCGCAACAGTAAGTTCGTAGGTAACCGTTGTTGTATCTTCATCATCGCTCTCGATGATGTATGCGCCGTCCATCTCTGTTAAAAGGTCAGCATCTGCGAGTGAAAACTCAAGGCGGTTCGGAGCGTTCGTCCAGTCATAATCCAAAGTGACGCGATCTTTTAGCGCCCCTGCATCAATAGTGAGTTTGGCCGACGAGACTCGACCTTGTCCGTCGCTACTGAGTACCTCAGCCTTCTTGATTGAGGTGGACCATAATGGATAGTTGCCTATATCGAAGAGAATCTCCTGGACTCTTGCCACGGGAGCTTCGATTGTTATCTTTGCGTTCGAAATATCAGCCATGGTCGCAAGATTACCCCCTCCCCTTTGCTCCGAGGAACCGCTACCGTTGCGCCCATGAACGAAGTGACCATACCCGCACTTGTACCCGCGGCCACGGCCGGTAACCTCACAAATTTGATTGCAGAGCGCGCATGGTTTGAACCAGAGCGCATCATGCTCTCTCGCCCATTGGGTGATGGCTGGCAACCAGTTTCGGCTCGTGAATTCGAAGCAGAAGTTCGAGCTAGCGCCAAAGGTTTAATAGCAGCAGGAATCCAGATAGGCGATCGTGTAGCGATCATGGCTCGCACTCGCTACGAATGGACCATTCTTGATTTTGCGATTTGGTTTGCCGGCGGGTGCGTTGTCCCGATTTTTGAAACTTCTTCCGCCGAACAAGTTCAATGGATTTTAGATGACTCTGGAGCGGTGGGCTTAATTGTCGAAACTCCTGCGCATCGTGAATTGGTTTCGCCCATTCTTCCAGCGCATACAAAACATGTGTGGACTATCACCGACGATGTCTTGCACACGTTGGCTACAACTGGCGCGCATATTTCGGATGATGAAATTGACCGCCGTCGCAACTCCTTAGTGCCAGATACTTTGGCAACTTTGATTTATACCTCGGGAACTACCGGCAAGCCAAAAGGCGTACAGCTCACTCACGGCAATTTCCTTTCAGAGTGCGGCAATGTTGTTCAAGGTGCATCGGATCTATTTCTCAAACCAGGTGGATCAACACTTCTATTCCTACCTGTGGCTCACGTATTTGGTCGCATGGTCCAAATCGGAGCGATTCATGCTGGGCTACATATGGCGCACTGCAGCGATCCTGCTGGCCGTCTTCCCATTGACTTAGCGTCATTTAAACCAACATTCGTACTTGCTGTGCCCCGGATATTTGAAAAGATTTACAACGGCGCCGAAGCTCGAGCAGAAGCAGCTGGAAAAGGAAATATTTTTCGCAAAGCCGCTGGTGTAGCAATTGCTTATAGCGAGGCGATGGATCAAAAACGCATTCCTCTGGGATTGCGTATCAAGCACGCGCTTTTTGACAAACTAGTTTTCGTAAAAATACGAACCGGTATGGGCGGAAATGTCGAGGCAGCAATTTCTGGCGGTGCCCCACTTGGCGCGCGCTTAGGACATTTCTATCGCGGTGCAGGAATCCGCATCCTCGAAGGTTATGGACTCACTGAAACTACTGCAGGAGCAACACTTAATTTAACAACCCACCACCGCGTCGGTTCTGTAGGGCGCCCCATACCCGGTAACTCCATCGCTATCGCTGATGATGGCGAAGTGCTCATTAGAGGGCCAATCGTTATGCGTGGCTACTGGCAGAACGACGCAGCGAACGCTGAAGTATTCAATGGCGAACGTTGGTTTAAATCTGGCGATCTCGGACGTATCGATGAAGATGGATTCCTTTATATCGTTGGCCGAAAGAAGGAACTCATTGTTACCTCCGGTGGCAAGAACGTCGCTCCTGCTGTGCTTGAAGATCGATTGAGAGCACATCCGCTTGTGAGCCAATGCATGGTCGTTGGTGACAACAAACCATTTATTGCAGCGTTAGTAACTATCGATGCTGATGCATTGAAATCTTGGATTACCGTTAATAAAAAAGATGGAGCCACGGTCGCTTCCCTTACTCATGATCCAGACCTCATCGCTGTCATCCAAACTGGAGTAGACGAAGCTAATAAAGCTGTAAGCAAGGCAGAATCAATTCGGAAATTCCAAATCTTGCCCGTGGATTGGACCATCGCTGGAGGTCAGCTCACTGCCAAGCTTTCCATCAAGCGCCATGTCGTATCGCAGCAATTCGCTTCTGACATAGAGGCGCTCTACAACTAGAGCCAACCATGACCAGCCGCGAGCGAATCCATCTGGCGCAAGAGCTTCACGATGGAATCGCTCAAGATCTGGTTGGCGTTGCTTACTCTTTAGATTTGTTAATTGCTGCTACGAACACGCCAGCAGAAACAAGGGTAGAGCTAAGGACGCTCCGTTTTAGGATCTCTGCCTTAATCGAAAAAGTTCGGGAAGAAATGTTCAACTTACGTTCCCAAGACTCTGTGTCTTTGGCCAGGAAGATTCGTATTGTTCTCAGCACTCTTGAAGGCAGTCTACGGGTCGACGAGAAAATTGAAGAGGTAGACCTTCCCGAGGAAAGCGCCCAAGAAGTTTTCAGAATCGCCACTGAATTGATTCGCAATGTGGTTTCGCATTCGCAAGCGACCATTCTCACCGTAGAACTTTCGCAAAATGCGCAATCAGTTCTACTAGTTATCTCGGATGACGGTATCGGTGGCATCAATCACGAGACTTATGGTTATGGGATCACTGGAGTACAAGAGCGAGTCAAAAGCATTGATGGTTTTCTGAGTTGGGATTCGAACGAATCCGGCACGACTATTCGAATCAGCTTTCCGAATTAAGGTAAATAAATCTCATGGACGAATCAAAAATATCCATTCTTGTTATCGATGATCATCAAGTGGTGCGAGAAGGATTGAAGAAAGCGCTAGAGGGCGCAGGATTCTCTGTTGTGGGAGAGGCGGCTAGTAAACACGAAGCTTTCGCTCAGATTGCACATAAGAATCCTCAAGTGATCATTGTTGATTTAAGGCTACCTGACGGAAGCGGATTGGAAATTGTCACCTGGGCTCGAGAAATTTCCCCCACCCTTGGGATAGTTGTACTCACTCTTCAAGATGAAGATTCTTTCCTTTTGGCAGCTTTGCAGGCGGGTGCGAGTGCTTTCGTAGTGAAAAGCGCTCCACTTTCAGATGTGATCGCTGCAGTCTCACACTCCTTCTTGTCTCCATCGAGTTTTACCGCCAAGGGTCTGGGTTCCGCAATTAAAAGACGCAAAGAGGGTTTCAAGGTCACTAACCGAGAACTCCAAGTTCTCGCATTATTGCCACAGGGCAAAAGTTCAGCATTGATTGCGCAAGAACTTTTTATTAGCGAAACGACAGTGAAAACGCATCTAGCTTCAATTTACCGAAAATTGAATGTAGCCAATCGTACCGAAGCTGTTGTCATTGCTCTAAAACATGGTTTAGTTACTTAGCAAGAAGCGCTTTGGAAAATTCATTTGCCCACAAATCCCAGGACCAGTCACGTTCGATCCACTCCCGCCCAGCAATTCCCATTGCAATTGCCAATTGAGGATTTTCCAAAAGCTTGACGCAAGCTTGGGCAATTGCTGAAGTATTTACGCCATCTACAACAAAGCCAGTTTCACCTTCCAGCACAGCATCAGGTGCTCCCCCAGAATTCCCGGCGACGACAGGTAGCCCACATGCACTGGCCTCTAGGTAAACAATCCCAAGGCCCTCAACTTCTAATCCATTAAATCGTGAACGAGACGGCATTGCAAAGATGTCACCAGCAGATATATATCTTGGAAGTTCCTCGTATTTAATCCGCCCTTTAAAAGTAATTGCGTCCTCTACATTGCACTCTTTCGCTAGAGATTCAAGTTTCTGACGATACGGTCCTTCACCGATCAGGAGAAGGTGCACATTGGGTATCGATTGACGAATAATAGGTAAAGCACGAATAAGAAAATCTTGTCCTTTACGATGGACCAAACGCCCAACAGAAACAATCACTTTCTTATCTGTTAAACCCAATGAACTCCTAATTTCGCGAGAATCTGCAGAAGGAGAGAAATGTGAGGTATCAATGCCCGGGGCGATTCTCACCATCGCAGCCCTAGCGTGCGCCGTTAAAGTCGGCGCGATTGCTGATTGCGTGAAATCCCCTAAGTAGGTCATCACATCAATGAATTTTCCTACCCGACGAAGCGCCCAAGAAAATGGGAAAATTCGCGCCCACCAAACCTCATGACCATGCGTTAAAGCGAGAATACGCTGCACTCCGGCTCGGCGTAGAGAAGGTGCCAGCAAACCCAAAGGAACCGCCGCCCCAAAACAAGCTCTCTTTATCTGGCGCTCCTGCACAACTTTGCGCACTTTGCGGGCGACAAATGGAGTGGGCAAAAGAATTCTTGTTCGGTCGCGAATAACTTCTACTCCAAAATCGCTCTTCCACGCCGCATCGTATTGCCTTGTATCTCCTTGCGAGGATGTGTACACGATGACGCTATCGCGCTTTTGACGTTCGATCAGGCCCATAAGAAAGGTTTCTATCCCACCTGCACGTGGACCAAAGTCATTAGTGATAAAAAGAACTTTCTCCACTTTAGAAACGTCGCGCAGCCACGAATCGTTCATTTCCGAACCATGACGAAAACGAATCCACTTTAACTCGCGCACCTGTGTGCGGTGCGTTCACCATGCGATGATTTCCTAAATAGATTCCGACATGGCCAATCGGATTGCCAAAGAAGACTAAATCTCCAGGTTTCAGCGCATTTAATGGAACATACTTTCCGTAACGCGCTTGAGCTGCGGCAGAGTGAGGCATGGAGACACCAGCCTTTTGGTAAGCACGCATCGTCAAACCTGAGCAATCCCAATAAACCATACCGGCGGCACCAAAAACGTACCAATCTCCTATCTGAGCTAATGCAAATTTCAAGGCAACACCGGCACGACCAGAAATTCCTGAAGCAGATTTAGCAAATTTCAAGGACGATGCGTGATCGGCGTTCTCTTTCATCAGGGCCAACTTAGCCAATCGTGCACGATCTGATTTCTTTAATTTAGTTAGCAAAATTTCCGCTGCCTTGAGTTTGTATTGCGCGGTAGCAAGTTGCTTTGTGATTCGCGCCTGTGCTGCAGCAACAAGAGCTAATTTGTCGTTAACTGTGAGAGTTGTTGCGTTGAGTCGTTGTTGAGCTGCGGCATATCGATGTAGTTGTAAAGATTTGCGTCGTGTGAGGGCGTCTAGAGAACCAGCTGCTGACAGATAGAGTGTCGGGTCAGCGGAGAAGAGGAGCTCTAGGCTTTGACTCAATCCTCCAGATTTATACTGTTCGATCGCTATAGCGCCGAGTGAAGCTTTGAGTTTGGCCACGGTAGAACCTTGTACCGCCGCTTCCTGCTTCACGCTCACGAGAGTCTTGCTGAGGTTGGCTAATTCAACTTTGGCAGATTGGGCCCCTTCCGCTGCAGAAGCTGCCTCTTCCTGCAAGAGTTGAACCTGCACCTGCACGTCAGCAAGGGAGGGCGCGGCCACGGCCACCGGCGGTGCTAGCAATAACGGGAGCGCTAAAAGCCCGACGGTAAGCCAGGGAAGGATGCGCCTACCCAGAGCAAATTTCATCTCGTTAGGCTAACGGGCTTTATAGGCAGAGCTCAACCTAAACGTGCGCCTAAATCCTGCGAATTATCCCGAAGAGGCCTCGATAAAGCGTAATGGTGGGCTCATTCCGCTCTCTGAGAGTAGATGGAGGGCGCGTTGGGTCTCGGGTGAGATATCAGGCGTTGCTGGGGCCTCGAGGAAGGCGCTTACTACGCACTCACCACAGGCGAGATTGCGCATGAGGCATGTGTTGCAATCAATGATCATATAAATAGATTAAGGCCAGCTACTGACATTTTCATTGACTTCGCCTTGCCTTGTTACCGTGTACTCATGGGAGTTACCGCCACCTTAGTTCTGGGTCGCGATGGATCCACCTCCTTTGAAGGTTCCAGCGGCGCAATCTCGACTACCGATGACCGCCTGCAATTTCTGGCTCGTCGCCGTGGCGTTAATTGCATCCTCGTCGGTGGTGAAAGTGCCCGTCAAGAGCCGTACACCACTTCCCCGGTAGCCCTTGTCATCGTTTCACGCAGCCGACCAAAAATTTTAGATAAGAACCCCTTAGCCCATTGGTGGGATCTACCGCCAGCGCAATCGCTAAAAAAAGCTATCAACGAATTTGGTTCTGAAATATTGCTCGAAGGTGGCGCAAACTTCTTGCGCACCTTTCTGGAATTAGGCCTGGTAGATGTACTAGAACTTAGCGTCACAGATTTCACTGGTGGCGATGGAAAGATTTCCATCGAAGGCTTGCTCAATAATTTCGCAGATGTAAAAGAATCTAAATCAGGCACAACAACTTTCTTTCACTGTACTAATCCCGTTAACCAGCGGAAATAACTGCCACTCCACCCACCGCGAGAATGACTCCAATATATTGAATGAAATGTAATCGTTCGTGCAATATCTCAAATGCCAAAACGGCAGTCGCAATTGGGAAGAGAGAACCTAGAACCATAACTACCGAGACTAAGCCGTGAGTAGATGCAATACCTATGAGCAAGTTAGCGGAAAAATCAGCAAGACCCATGAAAGCCAGTCCAAGAAAATCTTTCTTAGCAAACCCTCCTATGCTTCGCGTTCTTGCTACATAAATTACTGAAAAAATTAAAGTTGACGCTCGCATGGTTACCATTGTCATCAGGGCGCTGCCGATAGAACCCCTTGCCATCAAAGTTAAACCTGCACCAAACCCACACGCTGCGCCAACGGCATAAAGAAGTGGGCGCAGTGGCAAGCCTTGGGAAATCTCCGGACCGCTTGCACAAAAAGCTCCCACCAGAGCAAGGGTGATGCCGATTCCTTGGGTGAGATTGAGAGTCTCTCCTCCGACAAGTGCGATCGTTAAAGGTACAAGAGCTCCAAGGGAGCTAATCGGAGAAACAACCCCCATCCGTCCTGAAGCAAGACCGGCGTATAAACAGTTCAATCCAAAATACCCTGCAACGCCTGCGAGCACGCCAGGAATGAGATACCCGTGTTCGCCAAAAGCTGCCGCATGCCATTGACCGCTCACTACAACTAAGAAGAGACCGAAAGTTAATCCAATTGCTTGCGATACCCCAGTCACCGCCAGAGGGTTATAGCGTTTTGCCAATCTGCCGCCTTGAAAATCAGCACTTCCCCAGAGAGCACTCGAAAATAATGCAAGGAAGATAGCCATGTGCGCAACGTTACCGCCCTGCCTCCCACCTTTGCCGCTTCGACTTGCTTACATTGGCTCCATGGATGCACGTGAATTTCAGGTAGTTGTTGATTCATTGCGTTCTTTCGCTCCGCGTAAAGAGATTATTCTCGAAGAAGTTCCGGCTCCTCAAAAACTTGCCACCTATTCTTTTGCGCTTTCGGCTGATGTCAGTAATGGCTTACTGAATGATGATGAAGATGAAATAGCTTCGGGCCGGTTTGTTCTTCTGCACGAACCGGGAGGACAAGAAACCTGGGACGGAGAATTCCGTGCAGTAACTTATATCCGCGCGGATGTCGAAGCCATGATGCAAGAAGATCCGCTCTTACCGGAAAATGGTTGGAACTGGTTACTCCAAGCGTTAGATGAGAGCGGCGCTACGTACTGTGCAGCCAGCGGAACGGTAACTCGTGTAGTCAGCCAATCGTTTGGAAAATTATCACCACGTAACGATGAAGCTGAAGTTGAAATCCGAGCTTCTTGGACTCCCATCGCAGCATCCCCATCAGAACTAGCAGTACATCTGCAAGGTTGGTGCAATGTGTTGGCAGAAATTGCAGGACTTACACCGGTTCCAGAGGGAGTTACTGCAATAAATCAGGCTCGGCGATAATTTATGGATGAAATTGTTGAGCAGATAGCTACGCCCTTACTCCAACCAGAAGGTGGCACTCCCCCGCTCATCACAACCGAAACTGCATTTGAAGAAGCTATTGCGCAACTTGAAAGTGGTGTTGGTCCTTTTGCAATCGATGCCGAACGCGCTTCCGGATACAAATACAACCCGAGGGCCTACCTCATACAGATAAAACGCACTGGTGGCGGCCTGCACCTGATCGATCCTGTTGCATTCTCGAATCCACATCCACTTTTTGCCCGACTCAACAATTTAATTGCAACCGATGAAGTAATTCTTCATGCCAGCACCCAGGATTTGCCATGCCTTCGCGATGTTGGAATTGACCCACTTATTTTATTTGACACAGAGTTGGGAGGCCGAATTGCAGGATTTCCTCGGGTGGGACTAGGGCCGCTCGTTGAATCACAATTGGGTTTCTCATTAGCGAAAGAACATAGCGCTGTCGATTGGTCAACACGACCTATGCCCCAAGAATGGTTAACGTATGCAGCCCTTGATGTCGAGTTGCTCGTTGAACTGCGCGAAAAGATTCTGGAATCGCTAGAAAAACAAGGCAAAGATGGTTGGGCGAGCGAAGAATTTGCGGCCATCCTTAAAGCACCTCCACCGCCTCCTCGGAAGGAACCATGGCGGCGCACTTCAGGAATGCATAAAATCAAAAAACGTGATCACTTAGCGATCATCAAATCGTTGTGGTACAGCCGCGATGAAATAGCGCGTCAAGAAGATATCGCTTCAGGGAAATTGCTCAACGACGCGGCAATTCTTGAGTTGGCTATTGCTTCGCCAACAACGCGCAAAGAGATGGAGAAAGCTTTGCGCCCTATTGGTATGCGAGCGCGCTGGTTTGAAAATACTCAACGTTGGTTAGATGCAATCGCCTACGCTCTCGCGCTTCCGGAGAGCCAATGGCCACAGGTGCGAGCTGAAAGCGATGCCTTGCCACCTGTAAAAATCTGGCGCGATAAATTCCCGCTGAAGTATGCCCATCTCTCACATGCGCGAGCATCTTTAGAAGCGTGCGCTGCCTCTCTTTCGATACCACCAGAAAATCTCTTGAGCCCGGAAAGTGTTCGCCGAATCTGCTGGAATGAACCTGCTGATGTTGTAGCGGCCCTGTCCGAACTTGGAGCCAGAAATTGGCAGATTGCTCTTGTTTCAGAGTTCTTAACTGCCGCTCTCACCCAACGCGAGCCGCTACCCACCCCCATTGCCGAGAGCGAACCTTCAGAGATAGTGTGATGAATTACGCAACAGTGGAGTTGCGTAATTGCCTAAGTAACCCTAGATTGAGCGGGTGCTGAGCACCTTTACCATCGCCCTGCGAGAGGGCCTAGAAGCCGCCCTCATCGTCGGCATTCTCGTTGCCTATCTTCGTAAATCCACTCCCAAATCCGATCTCAAATCCAATCGGAGGGCCCTCCTTGCGCCCCTATGGTTGGGGGTTGGCTTGGCAATTGCCGCCAGTTTTGGATTAGGTGGATTTCTCTCTTTCACCTCTGCCGAATTGAGCCCACGCGGAGAACAATTCTTTTCAGGGAGCACAAGTTTCCTAGCCGTTGGCCTTGTCACTTGGATGGTTTTCTGGATGAAAAAGACGGCGCGTGGAATGCGCGATGACCTCCACGGCAAAGTGGAGAGCGCTCTGATGGCAGGACCCCTCGCTCTAGCTACTACCGCTTTTTTCGCAGTTGCCCGAGAGGGTCTTGAAACTGCGCTCTTTATCTATACAAACTTTAAGACGCAAGGTTCGGCTTCAGCGGCTTCCTTCGGACTCTTCTTGGGCATACTTTGCGCTATCACGCTGGGATATTTAATCTACAACCGTTCGGTCAAACTTAACTTAGCTAAATTCTTCACCTATACAGGAGTCGCACTGATTGTTGTGGCGGCAGGAGTTTTGGCTTATGCCGTGAACGAATATCAAGAACTTGGCTGGTTGCCAGGTTTTGGCAGTTTGGCTTGGGATACCACTTCATGGATGAGTAAAGAATCTCTCCCGGCCACGATCTTGGGCGGAACCGTGGGATTTGATACGACGACCTCGTGGTTGCAGCTGGCCTTGTGGGCTACCTATCTGGCGGTAATTTTATGGGCATATCTCAAGCCTCGGAAGGTTTCGCTTTCTCCTACCCACGGGTAACCTGTGAACCCTATGCTCGACAAGCTCAGGTAAAGGAAGCGCCATGACACGTTCAGTCGTCCTTGTAGATGCAGTTCGTACACCCTTCGGAAAGTCTGGCAGTTTATATGCTGGAACGCGCGCAGATGATTTGATGGTTCGCGCAGTTCGAGGATTGCTCGAACGAAATCCAAAGATATCTCCTCATGACATTGATGACATTGCAATTGCTGCTGCGACGCAGACAGGCGACCAAGGCATGAACCTCGGACGCAGCGTAGGACTTCTCGCTGGATTACCCGTCACAGTGCCTGGATACTCCGTAGACCGTTGGTGCGCTGGTGCACTCACCGCTGTGACAACTATTGCTGGCGCGATTGCGATGGGCGCGTATGACATTGCAATTGCTGGTGGCGTTGAACATATGGGCAACCATCCCATTGGCGATGGCCTTGATCCCAATCCTCGCTACCTTGCAGAGAAAATTGTTGAACAAGATGCGCTAGCAATGGGCGCAACAGCAGAGCGTTTGCATGATCGCTTCCCTACTCTGACAAAGGAACGTGCAGATCGATACGCCCTCAATTCACAGATTAAAACTGCGAAAGCTTACGCAGAAGGAAATATTCAACGCGATTTAATTCCAACCGCTGTCCGAAGTGCAGAGTTAGGTTGGGGCATAGCAACAGTTGATGAACCTCCACGCCCTTCAACAACGATGGAAGGACTTGCTGGTCTCAAAACTCCATTTCGTCCGGCAGGTCGAGTTACTGCTGGAAATTCATCAGGTATTAATGATGGAGCAACAGCTGCGATCCTCGCCAGCGAAGAACGTGCCACAGAACTTGGTCTTACTATAAAAGCTCGTATGGTCTCATTTGCTTTTGCTGGCGTTGAACCAGAAATCATGGGCTATGGACCAATCCCATCTACAGAGAAAGCCTTGAAAAAAGCTGGGCTGCACATTAGCGATATCGGCTTATTTGAAATCAATGAGGCATTTGCAGTGCAGGTGCTCTCATTTCTTGAACACTTTGGCATCGCCGATGATGCGCCCAATGTCAATCCATTTGGCGGCGCAATTGCTGTGGGACATCCATTGGCTTCATCAGGTGTGCGTCTGATGCTTAATTTAGCTCGAAGCTTTCAAGAACATCCAGAAATTCGTTACGGAGCAACAACAATGTGTATCGGCCTTGGTATGGGCGGAACCGTAATTTGGGAGAACCCACATTTCACAGGAGGCAAATAAGATGGCGCTAGAAACAACTCTCCCAGAAGGTGCTCCTGATGAAGTTGTCACCCACGCGCTCGTGCGCGATGTAGATCTCAACGCTTTCGGTTTTCCAGGAACTCTGGCTTTAATCACTCTTGATAACGGCGAAGATCACAACCGTCCCAATACTTTTGGCGTCAAATCATTGCTAGAACTCGATGCCGCGATTACCGAAGCATCTTCGCGCAAACCCGCAGCGATAGCCGTGACAGGTAAACCATTTATCTTCGCCGCAGGCGCCGACCTTTCGGCCCTCTCCTTCTTGGCAAAACGCGAGCAAGGGGTTGCCATTGCAAAATTGGGTCATGATGTTCTGCGCCGCTTGGGCGAATGTGACATTCCCACCTTTGCCTTTATCAATGGCTTAGCTCTCGGTGGTGGATTAGAAGTTGGTTTACATTGCACCTACAGAACACTTGCATCCACTGCTTTCACTGGTCTACCTGAAGTTTTCCTCGGTTTAGTGCCAGGTTGGGGCGGTGCAACTCTTCTCCCTCAACTCATTGGCCCCGAGCGCGCAGTTCAAGTGATTATGCTCAACGCGCTCAATAACAACACGATGATGAAGGCAAAAGATGCACTTGCTCTCGGTGTAACAGATGCGGTTTTTGAACCTGCGGACTTCTTAGAAAGATCTGTAACCTTCGCGGCATCGATCCTTAGCGGCGCCACCACAATAGAGCGGAACGATTATTCACAAGATCCCTCTTGGGAGAAAGCTATAGCCACTGGTAAAGCTGCTGCCTTAAAGAAATATGGTGGCGCGGAGATCGAAGCTCCCAAGCGTGCACTGGAACTCATCGCGCAAGCACAAAAGGCCACAAGAAGTTCAGGCTTTGATGCTGAAGATCAAGCTCTTGCTGATTTAGTCATGAGCGAATCTCTGCGCTCTTCCCTTTACGCTTTTAACCTCATCCAAAAGAAACGAAAGAAAGTTGAGGGCGCGCCTAAATCTTCTTTGGCACGCAAGGTCACAAAAGTCGGTGTAGTCGGCGCGGGGCTCATGGCATCCCAACTTGCCCTTCTCATGGTTCGCAACCTTAAATGCCCGGTTGTGATGACGGACTTGGATCAAGAACGCGTCGATAAGGGAGTCGCCTGGGTTCACACTGAGTTAGCAAAATTGGTTGAGAAGCGACGTATGAGCCAAGAGAGCGCGCATCGATTAACTGCCTTGGTTACCGGGTCGGTCGATAAGAAGGTATTTGCTTCGGCAGATTTTGTCATCGAAGCAATATTCGAAGAACTTTCCCTCAAACAACTCCTCTTCAAAGAACTTGAAGAGATTGTCACATCGGAATGCGTGCTTGCCACAAATACGTCATCTTTAAGCGTTGAAGCCATGACTCAAGGGTTGAAAAATCCTGAACGAGTCGTCGGATTTCACTTCTTTAACCCAGTGGCAATTATGCCGTTACTTGAAGTTGCACGTACGTCTACAACAGATGACGTAACTGCAGCAACAGCAATTGCGGTGGGCAAAGAACTGAAGAAAACTATGGTCATTACCAAGGATGCACCGGGTTTTGTAGTAAATCGTTTGCTCACACGGTTTATGGGTGAAATCACCGATGCTATGGACGAAGGCACCCCCGCAGACGTTGCTGATAATGCAATGCGCAGCATTGGTTTCCCGATGTCACCATTTGAACTTCTCGGATTAGTTGGTCCTGGTGTTGCATTACATGTAGCCGAAACGCTCCACAAAAATCTTGGGCCACGTTATCGAATCTCCCCCACCATGCAACGCATGGTCAAAGAGGGCGTTCGAACTTTCTATATCAAGGGCGATGACGGGAAATTCGCGCCCAATCCAGCTGCCGTTGCACTTATCGAACAAGGCGGAAATCCTTCCACTGGCGAGCAAGTGCGCAATCGTGCACTTAGCGCGTTAGCTCAAGAAGCGCGAATGATGCTTGATGAAGGCGTAGTTTCGACACCGGCAGAGATAGATATTTGCATGTTGCTAGGAGCCGGTTGGCCAATGGTCTTGGGTGGAATTCTGCCTTACTTAGATCGCGAAGGAATTAGCGAATCTGTGACTGGTCAACGCTTCCATCCGAAAGGTGTGGCTTCTTTAGCTTAGTTAACTCACTCCATTCAATAATGGACTGAGCAATCTGCGCTGCCGTGATACCAAGGTCGTGCAGAATTTGCGACCGTGATGAATGCTCGATGAATTCAAGCGGTACGCCAATACTATGAATCGGCACAGAGATGTTGGCATCGCGCGCAAGCTCAGAAATGCTACTTCCGATCCCTCCGTGACGAATACCGTCTTCAAGTACAACTACACATTTATATCGAGGCAACATCTGTGCGATCGCCAAAGGAATTGGCTTTACCCACCGCGGATCTACAACGGTGACGCCAACGCCTTTCTTGCCAGCTTCTTTCGCAGCATCAATTGCCATATGCGCGAGTGCTCCCACGCCAATTAGTAGGACATCGGAATTTTCACCGAGGTGTAAAACATCTACTCCATCACGCCTTTCGATTTCTGGAATATCGCTCTGCACTTCGCCTTTGGGGAATCGGACCAATGAAGGCGCATCCTTGATCGCAATGGATTCATTGAGTAATTCGCGCAATCGGGAACCATCTCGCGGGGCGCCAACATGCAAAGTTGGAACAATGCCAGTGAGAGCAAGGTCCCAAATTCCATTATGCGAGGGGCCATCATCTCCTGTAACTCCTGAACGATCGAGCACAAAAGTAACCCCAGCATGGTGCAAAGCGACATCTAAAAGCAATTGATCAAAGGCGCGATTCAGAAACGTTGCATAAACAGCCACCACTGGGTGCATCCCTGCAAAGGCTAAACCTGCCGCGCTCGTAACAGCGTGTTGTTCGGCGATACCCACATCAATTGTTCTGTGAGGAAAATTCTTTTGAAATCCTTCTAGCCCCGTTGGTCCCAACATCGCAGCTGTCAGCGCAACTACGTCGGGGCGTTCTTTCCCAATCGCAACGATCTCTTTCGAAAAAACACTAGTCCAACTTGTGCCACTTGGTTTAACTGGAATTCCAGTCACTGGATCAACTACGCCAACTGCATGGAACTTTTCGGCTTCATCATCAAGCGCCGGTCTATGTCCTCGTCCCTTTTCTGTAATCGCATGTACCAGTACGGGGGCCCCAAAATGTTTCGCGGTATGAAGTGCCTTCTCCATCGCAGCAATGTTATGACCGTCGATTGGTCCCATATATTTGAGACCAAGATCTTCAAACATTCCTTGAGGGGCAAGAAAGTCCTTAATGCCCTTCTTCATACCGTGGACAGCGTCATAAAGATATGGACCAACGACTGGAATATGTTGAAGGGTGCGCTTTCCCCAACTTAACATTTGCTCATAACCGCGAGAAACTCGCAACGATGCAAGGTGATCTGCTAGACCTCCGATCGTCGGAGAATATGAACGCGCATTGTCATTGACGACAATGACAAGGTTTCGATCATCAGAGGTCGCAATATTATTGAGAGCTTCCCAAGACATGCCGCCAGTAAGTGCGCCGTCCCCCACTACAACCACTACGGAGCGATTTCTCTGACCCGTTAATGAAAATCCTCGAGAGATTCCATCGCCCCACGAAAGCGCGGTCGATGCATGAGAATTCTCAATCACATCGTGTTCGCTCTCGCTCCGATTCGGATAACCAGCGATTCCGCCACGTTTGCGCAAGTTATCAAAGTCTCCAGCTCGGCCTGTAAGAATTTTATGAACGTAGGATTGATGTCCCGTATCGAAAAGTACGACATCCTTAGGCGAGTTAAACGTTCTATGGATTGCCATTGTCAGTTCAACAACACCCAAATTTGGACCTAAGTGACCGCCAGATTTAGATACTTTGGCGATGAGGAAATCTCGAATTTCCTGTGCCAGATTCGATAACTCTTCTGGATTGAGATCGGCGATATCAGCAGGAGATGTGATGCGCTCAATCATGTAGCAATCCTAGTTTGCTCTCGTAATCCCCGCATCTATTTGCAACTAGCGGGATGGCGGAGATTAGAATTGGTTCATGGCGCAAGAGCAAGATTACGAATCCGAGGCGCAAGCCCGCTGGTCAGACACACCGGCTTACCGTCAATCCAGAGACCGTATGAGTAAATACTCCCCCGAGGATCTCCAAGCAGCAAAAAATGGAGCAAATGTTGCACAAGCGCTATTTATTGAAGCTCTTCGCATGGGTTATCCCAGTGATAGCCCGCAAACCCAAGCCGCAGTTCTCGCCCATAGATTAGCTATAAGCAATTGGTATTACGACTGTAGCGTTGAGATGCAGAAAAATTTAGCCCAGATGTATCTATCTGACGATCGATTTACCGCTCATTACGAGAATTTGCAGAAAGGACTAGCGCAATATATCCATGATGCAATCATGGCGGGCAAATAGAAAGTTCACACAAGCAAAGAGCGAAGTACGTATTGCATGATGCCGCCATGACGATAGTAATCCGCTTCGCCGGGAGTATCGATACGTACCTTTGCTGTGAAACTCTTCCCATCTGCTATTACCGTAACCTCAGAAGGAACTCCGCCAGTGTTGAGGTCAGCAATTCCCTTAACTGAAAATGTTTCGCTTCCATTAAGACCTAAAGAAGCGGCAGTATCCCCAGCATTAAATTGCAATGGGAGTACTCCCATCCCAATTAAATTTGAACGGTGAATACGTTCAAATGATTCGGCGATGACAACTCGGACCCCAAGAAGCGCGGTGCCTTTTGCAGCCCAGTCGCGCGAAGAACCTGATCCATATTCTTTTCCAGCCAAAATAACTAATGGGATACCAGCGGCCTGATAGCTGATGGACGCATCATAAATACTCTCTTGCGCGCCACCGTTAAGGAAATTGCGTGTAAACCCACCTTCGACACCATCAAGTAAGAGATTCTTCAAGCGAATGTTTGCAAAAGTTCCGCGAATCATTACTTCATGATTTCCACGACGCGAACCGTAAGAATTAAAATCTGCCCTTTCAACGCCATGAGCTAGCAGGTAAGCACCAGCAGGTGAATCCAATTTAATATTGCCCGCAGGTGAAATATGGTCTGTAGTGACAGAGTCTCCAAGGATTGCCAAAACGCGAGCATTGTTGATATCAGTTACTGGCGTTGGCTTGGCAGGCATTGCCTCAAAATATGGTGGCTTGCGTACGTAGGTGGATTTTGGATCCCATTCAAAAGTTTTACCCGTTGGCGTATCCAATGATTTCCAACGGTGATCACCATCAAAAACGCTTGCATAATCTTTAGTGAACATCTCTGATGAGATTGAGCTTTCAACGACTGAACTAATTTCTTGCGCGGTTGGCCAAATATCTTTGAGAAATACTGGATTGCCGGCAAGGTCATTGCCTAAAGAATCCGTTTCAAAATCATGATCCATAGTTCCCGCTAGCGCATAAGCAACGACAAGTGGTGGAGACGCTAAGTAGTTCATTTTTACATCAGGGCTGATGCGACCCTCGAAGTTACGGTTTCCTGAGAGCACAGCAGTAACTGCTAAATCGTGTTCATTTACAGCTTTGCTCACTTCGATAGGGAGTGGCCCGGAGTTACCAATGCACGTTACACATCCGTATCCCACAAGGTTGAAACCAAGTTTCTCCATATATGGCGTCAAGCCAGAGCGATCATAATAATCAGTTACAACCTTTGAGCCTGGAGCAAGAGTCGTCTTGACCCAAGGTTTCGACGTTAAACCTTTTTCGACAGCTTTCTTCGCCAAAAGTGCAGCACCAATCATCACTGATGGATTCGAAGTGTTTGTGCATGAGGTGATTGATGCAATAACCACATCACCATTCTTAATTGTGGTTGCTTTTGAGCCGACTGAAATATCTATCGGCGTTTTACTTGTTTTCTCGGAGAGATAGGTAGGAAGAGCCTTTGCAAGGGCCGCTTTAGAATTGGTCAACGAGATGCGATCTTGTGGACGTTTTGGTCCAGCAATCGATGGGACGACGGTAGAGAGATCAAGTTCGATATGTTCGGAGAATCGTGGCGAAAGCGATGGGTCATGCCACAAACCTTGAACTTTTGCATACTTCTCGACAAGTGCAATCTGGTCCTCGTTGCGTCCAGTCAGGCGCAAATAATTTAAGGTCTCTTCATCAATTGGAAATATCGCACATGTAGAACCATATTCTGGGCTCATATTTCCAATAGTTGCGCGATTGGCCATTGGCACCGTTACAACTCCGGGGCCGTAGAACTCTACGAATTTTCCAACGACTCCATGCTTACGCAACATTTCAGTAATTGTTAAAGCAAGATCTGTTGCAGTGGTGCCTATCGGCAATTGGCCATTGAGTTTGAATCCAACTACGCGCGGAATAAGCATGGACACAGGTTGGCCCAGTAGAGCAGCTTCGGCTTCAATGCCCCCGACTCCCCAACCAAGGACTCCAAGTCCGTTGACCATCGTTGTATGAGAATCAGTTCCGACGACAGTATCTGGGTAAGCGCGAAGCGCTCCATCAACAGTGCGCGTCATGACAACGCGAGCTAAGAATTCAATATTTACTTGGTGAACAATTCCAGTTCCAGGCGGAACTACTTTGAATTCATCAAAGGCTCCTTGGCCCCAACGAAGAAAGCGATAGCGTTCGCGATTTCGTTCGTACTCGATATCAGTATTTTGCTCAAAAGAATCTTTCGTTCCAAATAAATCAGCAATTACTGAATGGTCGATTACCAATTCGGCCGGCGCCAACGGATTCACTTTGGCTGGGTCTCCGCCTAATTCAACAATAGCTTCGCGCATAGTTGCTAAATCAACAACGCAAGGCACGCCAGTGAAATCCTGCATAACAACCCGAGCGGGGGTAAATTGGATTTCGGTGTCAGGTTCTGCTGCCGGATCCCAATTGGCTAAGGCTTTAATATGGTCGGCAGTGATATTGGCGCCATCTTCAGTACGCAATAAATTTTCTAAAAGGATTTTGAGGCTGAAAGGCAACGTGGCCGCGCCAGCAATCTGGGAAATGTTGAAGATCTCGAAACTCTTACCTGCTACAGAGAGATTATCTTTAGCGTTTAACGAATTGATGCTCATTGCGCCTCCACCCAATTTATCTTGACGTCAAGATACCCTAATTGGTTGAACTTTTGGTAAAGATCGCGACACATTCCACATGATGGGTCATCGGAAAGAGGTCAAAGGCACGCAATTGCCCCAAGGTATAGCCCTGCTCAGCCAAGTAGGAAGAGTCACGGGCTAGCGCTGCAGGGTCGCACGCGATGTAAACAATTACCCTTGGGCGCTTTGAAACTATCTGCGAAATCACTTCTTTTCCTGCACCTTCACGTGGTGGATCAAGCAAAATGGCATCGGCTTTATCAATCCTGGGAAGTAAGCGCCCCACTTCACCGGCATGCACTCCGACATTAGGGAAATTAGCAAAGTTCTTTCTTGCATCAGCTAATGCCGCAGTCCCCGATTCGATGAGATCGATTCGGCCAGCACTTCCTACAAGGTCAATGAGCGCGGCGGTGAACAGACCAACTCCCCCGTACAAGTCAAGGACGTGATCTCCTTCTTTGAAATATTCGACAATTGCTCCGGTAAGAACTTCAGGAGCGTTTTCGTGGCTCTGCCAGAAAGAAGATTGACTCACTTGCAAGCGGTGGCCATTTACTTCTTCATAGGTGATTGCGCTTCCCTGAGTGAGCCTGGCTTTAGAGCCGCGTCCCGAATCAGCGATTGCAATGCTGCGCTCTTGCGTTGAGCTTGAAAGTATTTCCACGCGTGAGCGAGCTGGCCATTTCCTTTGCGCAAGCTCTGGATATCCAATTGCCTCTGCTGCGATGGCGCAATCCGTTACTGGAATAACGGTATGTGAGCGTGAAGCGTAAAACCCAATCTTGCCCTCGCTATTTGTCGCACTCGAAATACGTGTGCGCCAACGCAATGGCGAAGAAACTTCTTCTACCTCTATTTCAATATCTTGCTTTGCAAGGCGAGAAAACTGTTCCTTAATAACTTCGCCTTTGAGCAATCGTTGTCGGTGCTGAGAAATATGTTGGAAATCGCACCCGCCGCAGCCGCCAGGATGAGCGAATTCGCATGGTGGAGACACCCGATCTTTTGACGGGGTCAGAACCTTCGTGACATCTGCGCGATAAAAACTTGATCCCGTGCTTGTAATCTCGATTTCAACTTCTTCACCGGCAATTGCGTGACGAACAAATATCACTTGTCCTTGATGGCGAGCGATGAAATGGCCCCCGTGTGCAATTTTCTCAATCGATACGCTAAACCTTTGGCCGACTTCGAAAGATTTCCCGCGCTCCTGGCTCATAGTGAGTAAGCCTATTGCCCGCATGGGTGTAGGTTTCACCTGTGTATGTTGTGATTATGGGTTGCGGACGAGTTGGCTCAAGCCTTGCGAGCGAACTCGAAGCCGCCGGACATTCAGTAGCGATCATCGATATCTCTCGTGAAGCTTTCCGCCGCCTAGGCTCAAATTTCAAAGGCAAAACTGTTGCCGGCGTTGGATTTGATCGGGACACCTTGAAAGAAGCAGGGATCGAAAAGGCGGATGCCTTCGCCGCAGTGAGCAATGGAGATAACTCCAACATTCTCGCCGCCCGCGTTGCTCGCGAAAATTACGGCGTTAAAAATGTTGTTGCTCGAATTTATGACCCAGGGCGCGCAGAAATTTATCAGCGCTTAGGAATTCCTACTGTTGCTACGGTTCTGTGGACCACAGATCAGATAATGCGACGTATCTTGCCAGAGGGTTCTCGCTCTGAATGGCGCGATGCCAGCGGAACTATTCAACTCTGTGAGATGCATATAGATAGCAGTTGGTTTGGCAATCCTGTCAGCAGGATAGAAAATATCACGTCGGCCCGAGTCGCTTTCCTGACTCGCCTCGGCGAAGGAATTATTCCTGATGAACATACCGTTCTTCAAGATGGAGATCTCGTTCATGTAATGGTGCAAGAGAGCGAAATCGCAGTTGTTGAAGCTGCATTAGCTAAATCTCCCGAGGATGCTTCATGAGAGTAGCCATTGCAGGCGCAGGTAATGTAGGGCGAGCAATTGCCCGCGAACTCATCAATAACGGACACCAAGTGTTACTGATCGACAAAGATCCCAAGGCAATCAAGCTCGAAAGCGTTCATGATGCCGAATGGCTAATGGCAGATGCCTGCGAAATCACTTCACTTGATAAAGCAAAGCTAAACGAATGCCAAGTGCTCATCGCTGCTACAGGTGATGACAAAGTAAACCTCGTTGCTTCACTGCTCGGGAAAACTGAGTATGGCGTACCTAGAGTCGTCGCACGCGTTAATCACCCAAAGAATGAGTGGCTCTTCGATACTTCTTGGGGCGTTGATGTTGCAGTTTCCACCCCACGAATCATTTCAGCGCTCGTAGAAGAAGCGGTAAGCGTGGGAGATGTTGTTCGCTTATTCTCATTCAAAAAAGGCCAAGCCAACCTAGTTGAAATTACTCTTCCAGATTCATCCAAATGCCTGGGCAAGACCGTCGAAGAGGTAGATCTACCTGCAAATGCAACACTCGCTGCGATAGTTCGTGACAGCAGGGTAATTTCACCTAAGGCTCATGATGTTTTTGAAGCAGGAGATGAACTGCTCTTTGTGGCTTCAACTCAAGCAGAGAACTTACTGAAAGAGTGTTTTATTCAGGCTGAGTAAGTTTTACCGTGGGTACAGACTTAATCAATAACCACGTTCCCCAAAGAGTTAAAAAATATAGTGGCAAGCCTAGAAATACATTTGCTATGCCTAGGGCATTGAAATTATCGCTCATATATAAGGGAAATTGCACCGCAAGGCGAAAAGCGAACATTCCACACCATAGCCAGCTTGCTTTTATGTACACTCTTTTGCGAGCCGAAACTTTGCGCCATTCTAAATTCTCTCCAAGGATTGGACCAAGTATCACTCCGAGAATCGGCCACCCAGCGAGGTTTGCCACCATATACACAAGAGCGAAACCCGAATTTTTCCACAGGCTAGGAAGATAATAATTCTTGGCATCTCCGGTTTTCCAAGCTAGAAATGCGCAGAATGCCACTCCAATAAAACCCGATGCCACAAATTGCAAACTATCTTTGCGAAGGATGCTGACCACGGTAAGAATTGCTGAAGAAGTAAGTGCTGCAGCAATAGCGATGGGTAGGTGGTGGCCAAAGTTATAGGCGAGCAGAAAAACCAATCCAGGAAGTCCTGTATCGATGATTCCCTTCTTGCCTCCTAGTGCATCAATAACTTTGCTGTGATCGTCTTGTGTCATGCTCTCCCCGTTGATCCAAATCCATTAGTTCCGCGACCAGAACCAGGTAGTTCATTTACTTCCACAAATTGCGCTCGTTCTACTTGTTGAATGACAAGTTGAGCAATGCGGTCGCCACGTTTAAAAGAAATGCTCTCTCGCGGATCATGATTAATCAAAATAATTTGCAGTTCTCCACGAAACCCTGCATCGACTGTTCCTGGAGCATTAACCATAGTTACTCCATGCTTTATGGCTAACCCTGAACGGGGATGAACTAACGCTACATACCCATCTGGCAGCGCGATTGAAATCCCAGTAGGAGCAAGAGCTCGCTCCCCCGGCGCCAGAGTGAGATCGATTCTCGTCACGAGATCTGCTCCGGCGTCTCCGCCTTTTGCATAGGTGGGAATCGGAACGCCATCGTCAAGGCGCTTAATAAGTACTTGGACCGTCAAGGATTTATCTCAAAATCTGGATCGACAAAGGCGAGCAATTCTGGATTCTTGGAAATGTGTGCCAAATATTCTGCTGGCGCATTATCTAGAAAATGATTCATAGGTACGATAACAAAAAGCGCAGAAGCCCTTACTGCCAACGGGCCATCTGGAGAATTCAATCGCCCTTCTGCAGATGTATAAACTTTGCGGCTCACTTGTCCGGTTATTTGCGCGGTAATGTGAAGAGTTGAACCCATCGGGACAGGTTTAAGAAAATCGGTTTCTAATCGTGCCGTCACCGCAGGAGCGCGAATGAGCCACATAAGTTTTCCCAGAGCTTCATCAAATGCGAGTGAGAGTAATCCGCCATGCGCCAAACCAGGAGCACCTTGATGATCTTGCGTCACAGTGAATTCAGCTGTGAGGTTTGCACCTTCTCCAGCATGGGCAACAAGATGCAATCCCGTGGGATGTAATTGCCCGCAACCAAAGCAGTGTCCAAAATGTGAAGGTATCTGCGAGCCGATCGGCGGAGCTTTTGGATGGCGTTCGGGAATTACTGCACCTTCCGGTGGGGTCGTACTGGCGATTCGGCTCACGGAGTAAAGGTTACTTGAGAAAACCCGATAGCGTCTCTCTGTGGCAGATCAAATATTCTTTGAAAAATTACGGCCTCCTTTCTGGCTATTGGCCTTTATCTACTTCCTCTTTTGCTCTCTTGCGCTCTCAGTGTGGGCCGCACTTGGCAATCTCCCAGGATTGATCACAATCTTGCTCCTCACTCTCGCCCTTATATGGGCACGGAGGGCGATGACGATGTCGATCGTGGTAACAGATCAACAGCTATACATCGGCAGAGCTCATATCGAGAGAAAATACCTTGCGAAAGTAACGATATTAATGGCTCCAGAAATGCTTTTAACTCGTGGTCGCAACGCTGACCCATCAGCATTTTTAGCTATTAGGTTTTGGGAAAATAAGGGAATTAAAGTAGAACTCAATGACAAGGCCGATCCAACACCATATTGGTTAATTAGTTCGCGCAAGTGCGATGAGTTAGCGCGTGCGTTAAAAAGTTAAGCGCACTCTTTGCAGACCGCTTTAGGGCCCTCGCCACGTGCCGGCGGGTTGTGATGCACCAAGAAACAACGTGAGCATGTGAATTCATCCACTTGTCGAGGGACTACACGGACTGAAAGTTCTTCGCCAGAAAGATCGGCGCCAGGAAGTTCGAGATTCTCGGCAGCTTCGGCTTCGTCAACATCTACGCGACCTGATTGAGCATCAACGCGTTGTGCTTTAAGTTCACCAAGTGATTCTTCATGTAGTTCTTCATCAGTTTTTCTGGGGGTGTCGTAGTCTGTTGCCACTACATTCACCTCGCCTTCATCGTCATAACGTTTCACTGTGCGCGGATATATTTACCCATGCGGGCGCATAATCGCCTATTTAGCGCTTCCTTGCTTGTTCAACACTCGGCGTGTCGGGATTATTCCCTGCGATATTGGTCTCCTCTTGGGGGAATCGCTAAAGGCTGAGAACTTGCTTAGCCAATGCACCATCTACACGAGCATGAATAGAGGTTCCTTCAGGTAGATATTCCTCGCTCATAATCTCTCCGCGCTCATGGATGGCGCTAATGATGTCTCCTCGGTCGTAAGGGATGACCGCGTTAATTTCCACCCCTAGGTGCGGCAAGGAAGTTTCGATTGCAAGGAGTAACCCCTCCATACCAAAACCTGTTTTCACTGAAAAGGCGTAGCTGGAAGGTTCGGTTCGTAAAATTTGCATAACGATTTCAGGATTAGCTACATCAACTTTATTGATGGCGATAATTTCTGGAATATCTCCTCCGCCAATATCGGCAATCACTTCACGTACCGCACGAATTTGCTCGAAAGGATCAGGATGGGATCCATCGACTACATGCACAATCAGATGCGCTTCGGAAACTTCTTCTAGAGTGGATTTAAAGGCATCAATGAGTTGGTGAGGTAAGTGGCGAACGAATCCGACAGTGTCGGTGAGTGTGTAGATCCGCCCATCACTAGTCTGTGACTGGCGAACCGTCGGATCTAAAGTTGCAAAAAGCGCATTTTCTACAAGAACCCCAGCGCCTGTGAGAGCATTGAGCAGTGAGGATTTCCCAGCATTTGTGTAACCAGCAATAGCAACTGAAGGAATGTTATGGCGCCGTCTTTCTTGGCGTTTGGTATCTCGAGATACTTTCATCTCAAGGATTTCTTTCTTTAGTTTGCTCATCTTGTCACGAATTCGTCGGCGATCAGTTTCAATTTTTGTTTCACCAGGTCCACGACCACCAATACCTGCACCACCTGCAGCGCGCCCTCCCACTTGTCGTGAGAGCGAATCTCCCCAACCGCGAAGTCGTGGAAGCAGATAGGCAATCTGTGCTAATTCAACTTGCGCCTTACCTTCTTTACTCTTAGCGTGCTGCGCGAAAATATCCAAAATTAACGCTGTGCGATCTACAACTTTAACTTTCAATTTATCTTCAAGCTGGCGAAGTTGTGAGGGCGAAAGTTCTCCATCACAAATCACAGTATCGGCCCCAGTTGCTCGAACAATGTCTCGCAATTGGGAAACTTTTCCCGACCCTATATAGGTTGCAGGATCTGGTTTATCACGACGTTGAATAAGAGCATCCAACACTTGCGAACCAGCAGTTTCAGCGAGTGCTCTGAGTTCAGCCAAAGAATTCTCAGCCATCAGAGAGGTTCCTTCAGTCCACACTCCCACCAATACAACGCGTTCGAGTTGGAGCTGGCGATATTCAGCTTCAGAAATATCCTGGAGTTCGGTAGAGAAGCCTTGGACCCGCTTAAGAGCGTGTCGCTCGGCTAATTCAGGCTGTATTTCTTCGTACTCATCAGAATCAAAGTCGGCGGCAACGCGGGCGCTTTCGCGTAAGAGCGCCTCAAACTCGTCATCGCTCTCGCGCACCTTCTTCGTCATTTACGCATCCAGAAATCTAGCAATATCGTGATCGCCAATGAGTTCGGCAGGTCCAGTCAAAATTGCATTCTGATGTGCATCGATTTCCACTTCTAAGCGTCCACCGGGTGGATTGATAATCCATTGTGCTGGCAAGGATTGCGCCCGTGCGAGAGTTGCCGCCAGAGCGACGGCGCATGTACCAGTTCCGCACGATTGCGTTTCCCCGACACCGCGTTCGAAGACGCGCATTGATAATTCACGACCCTCTCCAAATACTACAAATTCGACGTTCACCCCTTCGGGGTACTCTTCTTTTGGACGCACGACTGGCTCTTCTTTAAGTGAGCCCACCTGCTCCAATGAATCTACAAAAACAACTGCATGAGGATTGCCCATGCTGATGTTGTATCCATTCCAGACTAACCCGTTTGATGACACGGTGATTTCGCCATCCTCGGAACGAATCTGACCCATATTCACCGTGATGTCTCCTACTGCAGGAACCCTTAAATGCTTCACTCCATCTCGAGTATTAATTGCAAATATTCCTTCACCTTGGTGTCCTCGCTCAACCAAATATCTAGCCATCACTCGAATACCGTTACCGCACATTTCGGCGATGGAACCATCTGCGTTGCGGTAATCCATAAACCATTGATTATTAGGACGAGTTATCCGAATGAGGCCGTCGGCACCAATGCCAGTGATTCGATTGCAAATCTGCGCTGTCTGCGCGGTAGTGATAGAAAGGGTCTCTTCTGGATCGAAAACAAGAACAAAATCATTATGTGTCCCGTGGCCATAAGTGGCAATTGTTGATTTACTCATCTTCTCGAAAGTTTACTCCCCCATCGCTCGTGTTGGCTTTGCCAATTGCTCGAGAAGAGTTTCTAAGCGTGGCTGCACAGGCGAAATCCACGTAATTCGCTCGTCCCGTGAAAACCACGTTTCTTGTCGGCGTGCATATTGGCGCGTGGCCCGCTTAGTATCTTCCTTGGCTTGGGCTTCAGAGAAACTTCCACTTCTATATTTCAGGATCTGTGCGTACCCAAGGGCTAATTGAGCTGTGCGTCCATTACGAATCCCAGCTTCGATGAGATTATCTGTTTCCGAAACGATGCCTGCGTCCCACATTCTTTCAACTCGATCATCTATACGTGCGGCGAGAGATTGACGTTCCATAACTAATCCAAATTGCCGCGCCTGCGGATATCGGGTGCTATCTTTTCGAGGAAGATTTGCTGTAAACGGTTTACCAGTAATTTCAATTACCTCAAGAGCCCTAATCACTCTTCGCAAATTTTGACGATCGATCGCTAAAGCTGCGGCAGGATCTAGCGTTGCCAACCTTTCATATAACCCATCACCACCAATTTTCTCTGCAAGTGCCTCCAAGGCTTTACGTACCTCAGGATCGGTATCTGGGAAATTCAAATCATCTAAAATTGCTTTGATATAAAGGCCAGTTCCTCCAACAATCACCACACTTTTGCCTCGCGTAAGAATTTCATCGACGGTGTTGCGAGCCAAAGTTTGATAGCCAGCGACACTTGCATCTTCATCAACATTCAATATATCCAAAAGGTGATGAGGAATACATTTTCTGTCGACTACCGAAAGTTTGGCGGTACCGATATTCATTCCACGGTAGAGCTGCATTGAATCTGCATTGATGATTTCGCCATCAAGTTCTTGGGCTACAGCTATTGCAAGATCGCTCTTTCCCGTAGCAGTTGCTCCAGAGATCACAATTATTGTCATTTAGGTACTTGCGGCATTCCAAGAAGTAAGGGTTCGCGTTCGCGGTTGCGCGCTTCATGGGCATCGCCGCCACGGGTACGTCGGAGTGCGCCACCGGCACCAGAAAGAAAATGGGGAGCTGCATCTTGGATATCTACCGTTACAACATCCCCGGGACGTGGCACGTTCTCTTCATCAAATGAAAAATGCGCTAAGCGGAAATCTTCAGTACGGCCTGACATACGAGAATATTTAGCATCCCGACGTCCTTCCTGATCTGTAACGAGAACATGCATGCTCTTTCCGATGGATTCAAGATTGACTGAATACGAAATCGCTTCTTGATGGGCATGCAGCCGGGTATATCTCTCCCCTACGACCTGCGCAGCCACTTGATTAGGCATATCTGCGGCAGGGGTGCCTGGGCGCTTGGAATATTGGTAGGTATAGGCGGCGCTAAAGCGAGCTTGTGTGCAAAGATCCAAAGTATCTTGAAAATCTTCTTCACTTTCGCCGGGGAATCCCACGATGATGTCGGTCGTAATTTGTGATTGCGGCATTGCAGCACGCACTCGGTCAATGATTCCTAAATATCGGTCTGTTCGATACGAGCGACGCATCTCTTGTAAGACTCTATTTGATCCCGATTGCAGAGGCATATGTAGATGAGGCATCGCATTCGGTGTCGAAGCCATCGCTTCAATCACGCTATCGGTGAAATCGCGAGGATGTGGGGACATAAAACGAACTCTTTCAAGTCCCTCGACCTTTCCGCACTCCTTAACCAACTTGGCAAATGCATCGCGATCTGCAAAATCGACTCCATATGCATTTACATTCTGACCTAAGAGAGTTATTTCTATGACTCCTTGGTCAACCAATGCGCGTACTTCGGCCATGATCTCTTTGGCTGGGCGATCTTTCTCGATTCCTCGCAAAGTCGGCACGATGCAGAAGGTGCAGGTGTTATTGCAACCAACAGAAACTGAAACCCAGGCAGAGAATGCGGAATAACGCCTAGCTGGAAGAGTCGATGGAAAATGCTCGAGAGATTCAAGGATTTCAATTTGAGATTCTTCTTCGATGCGCGCACGTTCTAACAAAACCGGGAGAGAGCCCACATTATGTGTGCCGAAAACAACGTCCACATAAGGGGCTTTCTTGAGGATGAGAGCTTGGTCTTTCTGAGCTAAACAACCACCCACGGCGATCTGCATCTGCGGGTTGGCCTTCTTCACTGGCGCCAAGAAACTCAAATTCCCATAAAGTTTGTTATCTGCATTTTCTCGAACGGCGCAGGTATTGAAAACCACAATATCTGCTTGAACACCGGGGGCTACTGGGATAAAGCCCGCCTCATCTAAGAGGCCTGAAATTCTTTCAGAGTCATGCACATTCATCTGGCAGCCATACGTTTCAACCAGGTAGGTGCGTGTCATGGTGCAATCGTAGTGGGCGCTCTAGATACCAATCTCGCGCATTGCGGTGCTGATAATGCTCATAGAGAAGCCGCGGCGGGCAAGTGCGCCATGGATACGGCGCCGACTAATCTCTGGATCAAGATGAGATATGGAGCGATATTTCCTCGTGGCTAATTCGAGAGCAATGGCGTATTCGTCATCTTCGTTGATCTCTGCGGTAACTATTTCGATAATTTCAGAGGAGACGCCTTTGCTGCGCAATTCTGTCGCAATTACTCGCTTGGAAACTTTCTTTGCCCTCTGCCGAGATTCTGACCATGCCCGAGCAAATTCTTCATCGTTGACTAAACCCTGTTCTTGGAGTCGATAAAGAACTGCGGTGGCAACATCAAGGGCAACGCCTCGACGTTTGAGTAGGTCGAAGAGCTCCCCCCTACTCTTAGCGCGAGGTGCGAGTGCAATAAGTGCAATCGTCTCAGCTACAGAGTAGGGGTCGGAGCTTTCGCTAATAGCAGCAGTGGAAATTAGAAATCTACCTCTGCGGTTGCTTCATCAACGGCTGCAACGAGTGCAGGGTCGATAGGAGTGGGAACAAAGTGGGCACGAATCTTGCTCTCAATATCATTTGCAAGATCGGGGTTATCGAGCAAGAAGTTACGTGAGTTCTCTTTACCTTGTCCCAGCTGATCGCCTTCATAGGTATACCAAGCGCCAGCTTTCTTAACGATTCCGATATCGACACCGATATCAAGTAGAGAGCCCTCGCGAGAAATTCCGACGCCGTACAAAATGTCGAACTCTGCTTGCTTAAATGGAGGAGCCATCTTGTTCTTGACGACTTTGACGCGCGTACGGTTACCGACCGCCTCTTGGCCATCTTTAAGTGTCTCTGTGCGGCGAATATCTAGACGGATCGAAGCGTAAAACTTAAGAGCTTTTCCACCAGTGGTTGTTTCTGGAGATCCGAAGAAGACGCCAATCTTTTCACGCAACTGGTTAATAAAGATTGCAGTTGTCTTAGATTGATGCAAGGCACCTGTAATTTTACGAAGTGCTTGAGACATCAAACGTGCCTGTAGACCCATATGTGAATCGCCCATCTCGCCTTCGATTTCTGCGCGAGGTACAAGAGCTGCAACCGAGTCCACTACAACGATATCGAGTGCACCAGATCGAATTAACATATCCATAATTTCTAGAGCTTGCTCACCGGTATCGGGTTGAGAAACCAATAGCGCATCAATATCAACGCCAAGCTTCTTTGCATACTCTGCATCAAAGGCATGCTCTGCATCGATAAATGCTGCGATGCCGCCAGCTCTTTGTGCATTAGCAATTGCATGCAAAGCGAGAGTTGTTTTACCAGAGGATTCCGGTCCGTAAATTTCGACGACGCGTCCACGTGGAAGTCCGCCAATGCCTAGGGCAATATCCAAACTGATAGAACCTGTAGGAATTACTTCAACGAGCTGTGTTCCGCGCTCGCCCATCTTCATTACCGCGCCTTTTCCGAATTGACGTTCAATTTGGGCAAGGGCTGTATCGAGGGCTTTTGAACGATCGTTGCTAGCTTTTTCTTGTGCTTTTTCAGTAGCCACTTATTTTCCTTTCAATTAAACGCCGATCGGCGTTAAGTACGGTCCAGAAGGTACGGAAGGCCACTGACTGGGAAGTCGACGCTAGGTCGAAGTCGTGGAAACCGCTCTGGTTGGGTGTGGCAATGCTATACGAACATCTGTTCGAAGGGGTACGACACGCCTAAATTGCGGCGGCTTGTTCTTTCACGGCGTCAGGGGCCAGGGGCGCGAAAACCTGACCTAGGAGCCAACGCAGTGCGAGTTCCACGCGTACAGGCTCGCCCAAGAGGGTGAGAAGAGCGCTTCGGGCGAGCGCCCAGAGAGGATCGCCCACCTCTGAGGCGAGATTGGCCAAGATGGCGCCATCGCTTCGTCGCATCTGAGCCAAAGCGCTATCTGCACTTATGGCAAGGGCAATCTGATCCAAAGATCGGGTTCCATCAAATAGTTGCGCAATTTCGAATTCAATAAGGGCTCGCAGAACGCTCTCTTTATCTCGAAAATGGTTATAAAGGGTTGCGCGGGAAACCTGTGCATTGTCAGCAATTTCAATCATGCTCGCAGATCGTACGCCGTGAGATGAGATCACAACTTTCGTTGCTTCAAGGATTGCACTGCGTGTGCGCCGGTAAGAAGTCATTTGGCGCTGGTATGGCTCCTCTGCGCCAATACCCAAATTATCAGTGATTGACACTCGTTTTATGCAGCGTCAGCGACAGTAAGCTTAACTACTTCACGTGATGTTAACTCGCGAGCGACATCGGTCATGACAGAAGAGAGAGTAAGACCGAGCGCGGCGCAGATAGCATTGAGAAGTTCTGATGAAGCCTCTTTCTGTCCGCGCTCTACCTCAGATAAATACCCTAAAGAAACGCGTGCATCTGCTGCAACATCTCGCAAAGTGCGACCTTGGAGAGTGCGAGCAGCACGAAGGCAGCCACCAACATGGGTACGCAAGAGAACCATGGCTGCCCTTTCCTGACCTTAAGAGGCTCTAAGGATACGCGAAAAAGTGGATATTGCGCTGGAAATAGTAGCGTTTCTCACTACTGTGCGATCGCCATCAATTGCCAATTCAGTGCTTGCAGGGGCTGGTCCGCTAAAAGCCAACCAGACGCTACCGGCGGCCACACCATCATGAGGGCCGGGGCCTGCTACCCCAGTTGTTGCAATCGCCCAGGTCGCAGAAAAAATACTCTGTGCCCCTTCTGCCATGGCTGCGGCAACTTCCTCGCTGACGACCCCGTGCTCGCGGATCAATTCTTGAGGAACTTTAAGCAACTCTTCTTTAACCATTTGCGAATAAGCAATTAGACCGCCGAGGAATACATCCGAACTTCCAGGAACGCTTGTCAGGGCTTGGCCTAATCCCCCGCCAGTGAGTGATTCGGCTACGCATAGAGTCTGACCGCGCTCTTTCAAAGTGTTGATGATGTAGATCAAATCCTCAGTCATAAAATCTTCCTAACGTTTACGAGCTTCAATGAGATAAATGACCCCGGTTACTAAGGTGAGTGCAATTGCGATTGCCATGAAGCCATCCCTAAACCAGTAGAGCGATGGATTCAGTGGCAAAACATAGAAACCAACTCCGAAGCCCTGGAAGGCGGCCTTAATTTTTCCACCGCGGTTGGCAGGAATGACCCCCTTCTTGAGCACTGCAAAGCGAAATAGAGTAATTCCGATTTCACGAAACATGATGACCGCAGTAATCCACCACGGCAAGTCTCCAAGAATCGACAGACCCACCATGGCTGTACCGATAAAAGCTTTATCTGCAATCGGATCGAGCAATTTGCCAAATTCAGTCACGCTGTTGCGGCTGCGCGCCAATTTGCCATCCAACATATCGCTTAAGCCAACAATGAAAAATATCCACCACGAAACAATTCGCCATGTTGAATCATGTCCGCCGTTTTTAAATAGGACATAAGCGCAGAGAGGAAGTGCCAAGATTCTCAAGATGGTGATCGAATTAGGTAGATTTAATTCTGATGGTTTTCTCATAGCGCCTCTGCAATTACATCTGCGCCCATGGAGTCAACAATACGACCGCGAACATACTGTCCCACAGAAAAATCAGTGCCGATGAAGCTCGTTGTTCCGTCTACCTCCGGACCTTGGTGAGCTGCTCGCCCTTCTTGCAACTGCGAATCTTCAATAAGCACAAGGACTTCTTCGCCCACGCGCGCCATTGCCCGTTCGCTCACTAAATCATCGACCAAGCTCGAAAGGTTATCCACTCTGTGGCGAATGAGTTCGTCCTCCACTTTATCTTCCAGGGTGAGGGCTTCTGTATTATCTTCATCCGAATAACCGAATACTCCAAGGGCATCTAAATTTGCTTCGCTGATAAAGTCCACGAGCTCTTGATAATCGCTTTCGCGCTCGCCAGGAAATCCTACGATGACATTTGAGCGAATCCCAGCTTCGGGGCTGAGCGCTCGAATCTGCGTGATGAGATGTAAGAACTTCTCTGAATCGCCAAATCGCCGCATTCTTCGCAGAACACTTTCACTCGAATGCTGGAAAGAAAGATCAAAATAAGGAACTACTTTTGGCGTTTCAATCATTGCTTGAATTAATGTAGGACGCATCTCGGCAGGCTGAAGATAAGAAAGGCGAATACGTTCGATACCTTCAATCTCAGAAAGTTCAGGGAGAATCTTTTCCATTAATCGCAGATCGCCTAAATCTTTTCCATAAGAAGTTGTATTTTCACTTACCAGGAAGAGTTCGGTAACTCCCTCCCCTGCAAGCCATTTAGCTTCTTCGATTATCTCTGTAGGGCGTCGTGAAACAAAAGAACCTCGAAAATATGGAATCGCACAGAAAGAACAACGCCGGTCACAACCTGAAGCAATTTTCAGCGGAGCCCAAGGAGCGCTACCCAAACGTTTGCGAAAGAGTGATCCACCAGCACCGAGCGAAGAAGCAAACTGTGCATCGCGTACAATCGCTCTCTCGGCCGGAGCTAAGGGCAGCAACGCTCGTCGATCTTTTGGTGTGTGAGGATGATGCTTCTCTCCGGCCACAATTGCTTGCAATCGTGCGCTTATATCTTGATAGTCATCAAAACCAAGAATTGCATCTGCCTCTGGAAGGGCTTCTGCTAATTCTTGTCCATAACGTTCGGCCATACAGCCAACGGCAACAACAGCACGAGTAACGCCATGTCCTTTAAGGGAATTGGCTTCCAAAAGCGCATCTACTGAATCTTTCTTAGCCGATTCGATGAAGCCACATGTATTTACTAAAGCGACTTCTGCCAGTTCTACATCATCAACTAACGTCCATCCATCTGCGGCAAGGCGGCCAGCAAGTTCTTCCGAATCTACTTCGTTGCGCGCGCATCCCAAGGTGACAACAGCAACGGTACGTTTCATTGAGGAGATGATACAGAGTTATGAAGCAGAATTTGCGTCAAAAGTGCGATCGACGACCTCTCCTACGGTTCCCATGCTTGATAGTTTCTTGCCATTTACCCACACATCCACTGCCCCAGCGTTTCCAAAACGAATTATCACTTTTTCGCTCGCCGTAAGGATTTTTGACTCACCTTGCGCCATGGAGCCCGAAAATAGCGTGGCGCCATTTTCATCGGTGGCAAATATCCAAGAGGACCCTCTCGAAGTTTCAATCTTTAGCTGTAATCCAGAAACTGGAAGAACCTCTTTTGATGATGTTGATGAAGATGGAGAAGGTTTCACTGCAAGATTTTTTGATGCAGGCGGAGCACTCGAGAAGTTTGAAGCTACAACAGAGCCAACTAATCCAACGCAAATTGCTGTGGCAGAGATTATTGCTAGTGTTTTGATAGAAAAACGCGGACGCTCGGTGTATGTGGAGGTGACGTGATTTTCAACTAGAAGATCTTGCATAGTTCGCGTGACAGTGGATTGCTCGGAATCATAAAGTTCAAGAAATGCAGCAGGATTTACGCCAAGTGCAATTGCAATATTTCTAGTATGTCCTCGCGCATAAGTTTCGCCACCAGATTTTGAAAAATCATCGTTTTCAAAATCACGCAGCACACTCGGACGAATGCTTGTACGTTGCGCCAAATCTTCAAGGCTCATCCCAGCTGCTTTACGCGCTTGTTGCAACGCAGCACCTAGAGACACTTGCACACCTACTTCTGAAAAGTTAAGGGGAATAGTCGGGCTCTAGGGTACCTCGCAAGCGAGAGACTGAGAATAGATTTTCCAGGTGCTAGCCCACACCACCCTAAGAATTCACCCGTTTAATCGTGAATGGTGTCTAAGACTGCTTCTAAATCTTCAGCTTTTACCAAGACCACTCTCGCCTTAGAACCTTCAGATGGCCCAACGATTCCGCGTGACTCCATAAGGTCCATTAGCCGTCCAGCTTTGGCGAAACCCACACGAAGTTTTCGTTGGAGCATTGAAGTAGAACCAAACTGTGTAGTGACTACTAGGTGCACTGCTTGGAGAAGCAGATCTATATCGTCCCCAATTTCTTGCTCGCCCATTACTGATCGTGTTTGAGCCGCGGTGACATCTTCGCGGTAACGTGGAGAGAGTTGTGATTTAACGTGATTAACAACCACTTCGATCTCTCGCTCAGACACATAGGCCCCTTGGATGCGAACAGGGCGGCTCGCACCCATAGGGATAAAGAGTCCATCGCCTTGTCCCACGAGTTTCTCTGCGCCTCCTGCATCTAAAATAACTCGGCTATCAGCCAGTGAGCTAGTGGCAAAAGATAAACGCGATGGAACGTTGGCTTTAATAAGCCCAGTAACAACATCAACGCTAGGGCGTTGCGTAGCCAGTACGAGGTGAATTCCGGCCGAACGAGCTAACTGAGTGATGCGAACTACGCACTCTTCAACTTCTTTAGCCGCAATCATCATTAAATCCGCAAGCTCATCGATAATCACCAATAAATAAGGGTACGGCTCAAGTACGCGATCACTCCCCGGAGGCGCAACAGTCTTGCCAGAGCGCACAGCCTTATTGAAATCATCAATATGGCGATAACCGAAAGTCGATAGATCCTCATAACGTAGATCCATCTCACGGACAACCCATTGGAGCGCATCTGCTGCTTTTTTAGGGCTAGTAATAATTGGAGTTATGAGATGCGGGACACCTTCATAAGCGGTGAGTTCTACGCGTTTTGGATCTATGAGAACTAAACGCACATCATCGGGAGTAGAACGCATGAGAATCGAAACAATCATTGCATTGATCATCGATGACTTACCCGCACCCGTTGCCCCTGCTACTAATAAGTGAGGCATCTTCGCAAGGTTTGCGCAGACAAAATTACCTTCGACATCTTTCCCCAGCGCTACGAGCATAGGATGTAGATCTTGCCCAGCAACGCTCGAACGAAGGACATCGCCTAGTGCAACAATTTCGCGATCTGAATTAGGAATTTCAATACCCACAGCAGATTTGCCAGGAATTGGCGACAAAATCCGCACTTCAGCACTTGCTACCGCGTATGAAATATTCTTAGCCAAAGCGGTAATTCTTTCGACTTTAACACCGTTACCAAGTTCAACCTCATAACGAGTAACAGTAGGTCCGCGCATAAAGCCCGTCACTTTTGCATCTATTTCAAATTGCAGAAAAACTTCCGTCAATGCGGCAACTACAGAATCATTTGCCTTGCTTTTGGCTTTTCCAGGTGGCCCAGAACGTAAACTATCGGGTGGGGGTAATTCGTATTTAGCATCACTAGTCAGGAGAAGTTGTACGGGACGTTTAGCGCCTGGCTCTGCAATGGCACTGACCGGTGCGACAGGAATTGGGACGGTAAATTCCTCGTCAAATTCTTCTTCATCAATCTCTTCATCTTCGCCTGGATTATCCCTGTGATGCCAATCGGCAACCAAGGGAGTTTCAAAGGGTTCGGACTCAGAAATTTCAAAATCTTCTACTGCGCGCTTCACTCGCCCCGACACCTTGGAATACATCCAAGAAAAAGTTGTACGAAGACGAATAGCCACCTGCGACACGGGTGTTGCAGTGATCACCAATATCCCAAATGCAAAGAGCGCAATCAAGACTGGGTAAGTTAATAGAGATGTCATAAGGGCAATGAGAGGTGTCGAAACTGCATACCCAACCCATCCTCCGCCATGTCTCATTGCAGTGGCGCCCGTTCCGGAAGAACCATTGAGCATGTGAGTTAATCCAGTCGAACTCAATAGGAGCGCGACCGTTCCAATAGTTATGCGCCCTGTAGCTGCACTCTCTTGTGGAATGCGAAAAAGTCGAATAGCAAAGTATGCAAGAACTAACGGCGTAAGAAATCCGATGCGCCCTAAGCCTCCGTAAATAAATGAAAAGAGTGCGCGGCCAAGGACATTATCGGAGCGAAACCATGTCCCGGAGCCAGCGAGTAAAGCAAAAATTAGGAAGAGAAATGCCACGCCATCTCTTTGGTGTATCGGATCAAGATCTCGAGCGCCTCTAGCAACGAAGCGGATGGAGTTTCCGATCGCTTTTGCCAGCACACGCCAGGTCTTAATCAGAACTGCAGCAAAGGCAGAACTTTTTGGCGCGCTTTTCTTCGTCTTTGCCATGGGGTGAGCCTAATTGTTAGAGAAAATCTTGACGGTCAGGCGCGCCGCGCTTGAATTAAACCTCTATCACCAAAGGAACAATCATTGGACGGCGACGATGTTCTCCACCAACCCAACCACCAACAGTTTTACGAACTATCTGGGCCAACTGATGTGTTCCATTTATCCCATCGGCGACAGCAATTTCTAAAGCTTTTTCAATGCGTGTTTTTACTTCATCGAATAATTCTAAATCTTCAGCAAATCCTCTGGCATGGATATCGGGTCCAGCGACTATTTTGCCGCTCTGGGAATCGATGACAACAACAACGGAGATGAAGCCTTCCTCCCCCAGGATGCGACGATCTTTCAAGGATGCTTCGGTGATATCGCCAATACTTTGCCCATCAACGTAAACAAACCCGACGGGAACGGTACCGACTACTGACGCTTCATGATCGACAAGATCGACGACAATTCCATTTTCAACAATGATTGCGTTGCTTCTAGGTACGCCAGTTTGAATTGCAAGTTCAGCATTAGCGCGAAGATGGCGCCACTCTCCATGAACAGGCATGACGTATTTGGGTTTTACGATGTTATAGCAATAGAGCAACTCTCCTGCTGCCGCGTGACCAGAAACATGTACAAGGGCATTAGCTTTATGGACAACTTTTGCACCAAAACGTGTGAGCTCGTTGATTACGCGATAAACAGGATTTTCGTTCCCTGGGATCAACGAAGAAGCAAGAATGACGGTGTCTCCAGGTCCCACACGAATTGCATGATCTCCATTAGCCATTCGTGAAAGCGCGGCAAGTGGTTCGCCCTGTGACCCAGTGCAAATCAAAGCTACGTTATCGCCGTAATTTTCTAACTCTTTGGAATCAATCACAAGGTTTTCGGGGATAGTGAGGTAACCCATATCCTGAGCGATTTTCATATTGCGAACCATTGATCTACCGACAAAAGCCACTTTTCTATTGTGAGCCGCAGCAGTATCAATAATCTGTTGAACTCGATGAACATGTGAAGCAAAAGATGCAACGATGACACGACGTTTAGTTTGGCGGAAAACTCTATCCAGTACCGGCATGATCTCGCGCTCGGATGGAGTAAATCCAGGTACATCTGCATTTGTAGAATCAACTAAGAATAGATCTACCCCTTTTTCTCCAAGGGCTGCAAAGCTACGCAAATCTGTAATTCGTCCATCTAGCGGCAACTGATCCATTTTGAAATCACCTGTGTGCAAGACGGTACCAGCGGTGGTATGAATTGCAATTGCTAATGCATCGGGAATCGAGTGATTGACAGCAACGAATTCAACGTTGAAGGGTCCAATATCTTCAACTCCTCCGGCTACAACTTCACGCGTGAGTGGTGAGATTCGGTGTTCCCTTAATTTAGCTCCGAGCAATGCAAGAGTGAGAGCAGAACCATAAACCGCGATCTCTCCACGCTCGCGTAGAAGATAAGGAACAGCCCCAATATGGTCTTCGTGGCCATGAGTGAGAACGATTCCGATGACATCATCTAAACGATCACGGATGTAAGAAAAATCAGGCAGAATTAAATCGATTCCAGGTTGGGTTTCTTCAGGAAATAGGACTCCGCAATCAACGATTAAAAGTTTTCCGGCAGTTTCAAATACAGTCATGTTGCGACCGATTTCACCAAGACCACCGAGTGCGACGATGCGAAGAGCGCCAGCTTTTAACTTTGCTGGAGTATCAAGCCCTGGATGCGGATGAGTCATCAGGCCAAGGTCACGCCGCCGGCAATCAAATCTTTGCGCAGTTGCGCGATTTGATCAGGCGTTGCATCCACTAAAGGTAAACGGGTATATCCGCCAGGAAGTCCCATCAGATTAAGGGCGGCTTTGGTCAGAATCGCCCCTTGCGTGCGAAAAGTTCCTGTAAAAACCGGAAGACATTGCTGGTGAATTTCTAGCGCGCGCGAAGCCTGTCCGGCAAACCAGGCATCGAGCATCGCGCGAAGCGGCGCACCTACCGTGTGGCCGCATACCGAAACGAATCCAACTGCGCCAACAGATAGCAGAGGCAGATTAAGAATGTCATCGCCTGAGTACACAGGAATCCCGGAACGCTTAATGACCCATGATGTTGCTGCAACATCACCCTTTGCATCTTTAAGGGCGGCAATCCGAGGGTGTTCGGCAAGTCGAACGATTGTGTCAGATTCAATCTGCATTCCAGTTCGGCCCGGAATGTCATACATCATTACTGGAAGGTCGGTTGCATCGGCAATCGCACGAAAATGTGCTTCGATTCCGGCTTGGGGTGGTTTGTTGTAATACGGAGCAACAACTAATAGGCCATGAGCTCCAGCTCGTTGCGCACGAAGTGCTTGTTCAACAGAATGCGTTGTTTCATTATTACCAGCACCGGCTACAACTTTTGCTCGTGATCCAACAGTCTCTAAAACAACTTTGATAATTCTATCTTTTTCTTCATCACTCGTCGTTGGCGCTTCGCCCGTAGTTCCGTTCACGACAATTGCATCGTGCCCAGATGAAACCAAGTGGTTGGCAAGAGTGGCAACGCCATCCCAATCAATTGAGAGATCTTTTTTGAATGGCGTGACCATTGCCGTAGCTAAACGCCCGAATGGCGCGACGATGGTCATGGGATAAGGCTACCCCTGCTTAAGGAGCAATGCGTCCAGATTTTTGGAATGCTCCGTAGGTGAGGGGCATCAATTGAGCGAAATGCTCTTCCATCATCTCAGCCACCATCTCGATTTCGCGCTGGGGGTAGCTAGGAAATTGTGAGCCTTCGCGTGAGGTCCGTAGCGAAAGGAAGTTCATGAGCGCTCGAGCGTTCATGGTGACGTACATCGAGGAATACAGAGCTACTGGCAGAACTGCACGCGCAACTTCACGAGCAATGCCTGCATCAAGCATTCTCTGATAACGCTCGTAAACAAAAAGATAACTCTCTTTCATTGCATTGACAGTAATTTCGTATTGTTCGGCAGTCCCATCAACGAATGTGTACGCTCCAGTTTTTCCTACTTGAAGCAATTTTCGCTCCGGTGCTGGTACATAAAAAACTGGTTGTAGTTCACGATAACGCCCGCTCTCCTCATTGTAGGAAGCGATTCGATGGCGCATAAATTCACGAAAAACAAATATGGGCGCCGAAACAAAGAAGGTCATAGAAGTATGCTCAAAGGGTGATCCGTGACGTTCGCGCGCGAGATAGTTAATCAGACCAGCCGAACGGGCTGGATCTTCTCCGACCTCTTCAAGAGATTGTTCCCCGGCAGTTGAAACTCGGGCAGCCCAGATAACATCTGCATCACTTGCGCTGGCTTTAACGAGTTCTACGGTCATATCACTTCTAAAAATGGCTTCGGACATGGTCAGACCCTATCTACTCAAGCGCGCACAACTTTGGATTGATACGGCAGAATGGCGGTTGTGTCTGCCACCCCCGCCTCCACTCTTCGTGATTCCTTCAGCGTCTCCTTAACAGTTGGCACATATGGAGCGGCATTTGGCGCCGCAAGTGTGGCTGCAGGTTTTTCGGTCCTCCAAACAACTTTGCTCTCGCTTTTAACCTTTTCCGGAGCATCACAATTTGCGATCATCGGCGTTATCGGAGCCGGAGGAAGTGCGCTGAGTGGAATTGCCACCGCATCCTTACTTGGCTTGCGCAATGGGCTCTATGGATTACGAATGGCCCCTTTGCTCAAAGTGCGAGGAATCAAAAGGGTTATCGCTTCACAAATCACAATCGATGAATCAACTGCTGTCGCGCTTTCTCAACAAGAGCGCGGAGAAGATGCGATGCGTTCAGGATTTTGGCTTACTGGGTTTGGTGTCTTCATTTTTTGGAACATATTTACTTTGATTGGCGCCTTCGGAGCTCAAGCAATGGGAGATCCAGCGGCTTGGGGGTTGGATGCGGCGGTACCAGCAGCATTCTTGGGCCTTGTCTGGCCGCGCTTAAAAGTTAATGCAGACCGGGCACTGGCAATTAGCGCAATGGCTTTAGCTTTAATTCTCACTCCACTTGTGCCTGCAGGTATTCCAATAATTGCAACAGCCGGGGTGGCAGTACTCATAGGATTGCGAAAATCATGAGCGCCATGTGGTGGGGCGTCATCGGAACTAGCGCCATTGCCTTTGCACTCAAATACTCGGGACAATCAATGCCAGCTAAATATCTCTCTCATCCGCGAATGCAAAAAATCAATAACTTAATTCCGATCGCTTTGCTGAGCGCATTAGTTGGAGTTCAAACCTTTGCTGAAAAAACTAATCTCTATATCGATCATCGCGCATTTGGCGTTGGCGTTGCCTTGATCGCATTTAGCCTCAAAGCGCCCTTCCCTGTGGCGGTTATCTGCGCCGCGGTAAGTTCAGCCCTGCTCTACCGTTTCGCTTAAACGATTTTTATAGCGGGCCATAACTACTGGTACCACCAAGAACAGGAGCCCAATAACTGAAAGAGTCGCTCCAAATTTCAACGCAGGTCCAGTAATCTGGGCAGCGATTTTTGGAAAAATATCTTTTGCGTAATCCGGGATAGCAAATTGCTGGATGACTAGAGGAGCAATCGAGGGCAAGATGATTGCTGGCAGTCCCACGGATAACAATTGCCTTCCAGCTTTTTTCAATACGCTCTCGCTCTTGAGATAGAAAAGAATCGACATGATGAATGCCCAGAGCACCCAGGCATAAGTGCCAAATCGAAGTTTGGCGCGGATATCACTTATTACCGTAGATTCTTTGGAGATATCTATAACCTTTGGCTTCAAGATATCGAGATCTTTGGTATTAACAACGGTGCTCTTGGCGGCCTTGTTAATCTCTTTTGCAACCAGCCCGGCAACTTTAGAAAAATCAATGCTTACAGATTTGTCGCCGTTAAGAACTCCTTGGGCAAGGGCATCGAGTGAGGTTGCAATAGCGCCTTGAATCTCGGCAGAGCCTGTCAGGGATGTGATTACTTTGATAATCTCTGCTTTATTCTTTTCTAACTCTGCCGCAACTTTTGGATCTGCTCCTTTGACGATCTCTGTAAAAATAGAATCAATCGCTTTAGGAGTTGTAGAGACGCTCTGTAATATCGAGGTAGTCGTTTTACCGCTCTGAGCTAACCCATTTAAAGCCAAAGTGGCAGAAGTGCATAAAATCGCCAAGGAGAGCAAAATCCAGGCAAGAAATGAAAGGAGACCAACGAGCAGCTTCTTAGCGATTACCATCTTAGATTATAGAAATCGCTTCTAATTTAGCCGTGAGGGCCATATCAGATGGCTCCGTTAGGTGGGTGCCATCGCTAAATACGATTACAGGAATTGATTGCGCTCCCCCATTGATTTCGACAACTTTAGCGGCGGCAGAAGGATCAGTCTCGACATCGATAATTGTGTACTCGACATTCAACGAATCCAACAGTCGCTTAGATCGGCGGCAATCTCCGCACCAATCGGCTGAATACATGGTGATTTCTTTACTCATGGTCGCTCCTTTTATAGATTGAGAAAATGTTCGAGGCCAAAGGTCAGTCCTGGGTGCTGGGAAACTCCACGTACTCCAAGAAGGACTCCAGGCATGAATCCCACGCGATCTAAAGAATCGTGGCGAATTGATAAAGTTTCACCCGGCCCACCAAAGAGTACTTCTTGATGTGCAACCAACCCACGTAGGCGAATTGAGTGAATGGGAATATCTCCGAGCGTGGCGCCACGAGCGCCATCTAATGAACTCTTCGTCGCATCAGGCATGGACTCACGTGCGGCCTCTTTGCGGGCCGCATTCATTAATTCGGCAGTCCGTACAGCTGTTCCACTAGGAGCATCAACTTTATCGGGATGATGAAGTTCGATAATTTCAGCAGATTCGAAATACTTTGCAGAGGTTTTTGCAAACTGCATCATCAGGACGCCACCAAGTGCAAAATTTGGAGCAATCAGCACACCAACCTTGGGATGTGCTGCCAAGAGATCTTTGACTTTACTTATTCGTTTTTCATCAAAACCAGTAGTTCCTACGACGGCATGTATGCCGTGGGAAATCAAGAACTCTAAGTTACCCATCACCGAATCTGGCGTGGTGAAGTCAACAACAACTGAAGCTTTCGCTACGACTAATTGATTAAGATCATCGCCGAGATCTAACTGAGAAACAAGATCCAAATCAATGGCAGAAGATACTGCGCCGATAACTTCGGCACCCATCCTGCCTTTTGCGCCAAGAACGCCAACGTTGATACCCACTTAGCCCTCCAGAACCTTTTCAAATTTCTTGCCATCTTTAAATGGACCTACGAGAGCAAGGGTAGGTCTATTGAGGAGGAATTCGCCAGCGACTTTACGTACCGCCTCTGGCGTAACGCTTGAAACTTCCTTCAAAATCTCATCAAAACTCATAATTTCACCATAAACGATCTCGCTCTTACCTATTCGACTCATCCGCGAACCTGAATCTTCTTGGCTCAATACCAAGGAGCCTCTGACCGCGCCCTTGGCTCGTTCAATCTCTTCGTGCGTCATTCCATTATCTGCCACATCGGCAAGTACTTCGCGAATAATCTCCACTACTTCAATCGCCTTCGATGGATGGCAACCAGCATAGAAACCTAATAGGCCTGAGCCAGCAAATTGTTGAGCATATGAATACACCGAGTATGCAAGTCCACGTTTTTCACGAATCTCCTGGAAAAGTCGCGAAGACATCCCGCCACCAAGAGCAGCTGAAAGAATTCCCATGGTGAATCTACGATCATCATTGCGCGCAACGCCTGCTAGCCCATAAAACATATGTGCTTGCTCTGTCTTGCGATTTATCAATCCAACCGATTGTTGGGATTTCACTTTGATAGGTGTATCTGGGCGCACTTGTGGCGTTCCTTTGACATCCAAGAAACCATCTCGAGATAGTGCACGTTCCACCATTTCAACAACCCTTTTATGCTTAATGTTTCCTGCTACAGCAACGACAAGATCTTGTGGCAGATAACGCTTCTTGTAGTAGTTATAAACTGCGCTACGTGACATGTCATTTATTGACTGAACTGAACCCAAAATTGATCTACCGATAGGAATATCACCGTAATACGTATCCGAGAATAAATCATGAACTAAGTCGCTCGGATCGTCATCGCGCATTGCAATCTCTTCAAGAACTACCTTACGTTCCGCATCAACATCGTTGGCTGTAACTAATGAAGAGGTGATTAGGTCGGCCACGACATCCACGGCCATCGGTAAATCGGTATCAATTACACGTGCGTAAAAGCAGGTGTACTCCTTGCTGGTGAAAGCGTTCATTTCGCCGCCCACAGATTCGATAGCGGAAGAAATTTCTAACGCGCTTTTTGTGGTGGTTCCTTTGAAAAGTAAATGTTCCAGAAAATGAGAAGCCCCGGCAACTGCCGGGGTTTCATCACGAGAACCTACATTGACCCAAATTCCTATCGCAGCGCTGCGTACCGAAGAGACTTCCTCCGTAACGATACGCAGGCCGCTAGATAGAACTGTGCGTCTAACACTCACCTTTGTTACTCAGAAGCCGGAACGTCTTCAAGGACAGGGACCAACGAGAGCTTGCCCTTAGGGTCAATCTCGCCAATCTCCACCTGAATCTTGTCGCCCACCTTCATCACTTCTTCAAGGTTTTCAATGCGCTTTCCGCCATGCATCTTGCGAATTTGCGAGACGTGGAGCAAGCCATCTTTACCTGGCAATAGCGAGATAAATGCGCCGAATGCAGCAAGTTTTACAACGGTACCGAGGTAACGCTCTCCCACTTCTGGCATTTGAGGATTAGCTATCGCGTTAATTTGAGCACGAGCAGCCTCAGCCTTTGGCCCATCAGTTGCACCGATATAAATGGTGCCGTCATCTTCAATAGAAATTTCAGCGCCAGTTTCATCTTGAATCTGGTTGATGATCTTTCCCTTAGGTCCGATAACCGCTCCGATTTGATCCACAGGAATCTTGATCGAGATGATTCTTGGGGCAAATGGGCTCATCTCATCTGGAGTGTCGATAGCTTCTGCCATAACATCCAAAATTGCTAGACGAGCTTCTTTTGCTTGGTGGAGTGCGCCGGCAAGAACTGATGCAGGAATTCCATCGAGCTTCGTATCGAGTTGAAGTGCGGTGACGAATTCACGTGTACCGGCAACTTTGAAGTCCATATCTCCGAAAGCATCTTCTGCTCCCAAAATATCTGTGAGAGCAACATATTCAACTTTGCCATCAACATCATCAGAGATAAGACCCATAGCAATACCAGCAACTGGCGCACGAAGTGGCACACCAGCATTAAGGAGAGCAAGGGTTGAAGCACAGACAGAACCCATGGACGTTGATCCATTTGAACCTAGAGCTTCAGAAACCTGACGAATCGCATATGGAAATTCTTCGCGGCTTGGCAATACTGGGACGAGTGCGCGTTCAGCAAGCGCTCCGTGACCAATTTCGCGACGCTTTGGTGTTCCTACGCGACCAGTCTCACCAGTTGAATATGGTGGGAAGTTGTAGTTGTGCATATAACGCTTATGGTTCTCAGGATTTAACGTATCTAGCTGTTGCTCCATCTTGAGCATGTTCAGCGTTGTGATACCAAGAATCTGAGTCTCTCCGCGTTCGAAGATTGCTGAGCCGTGAACGCGAGGAATTACTTCTACCTCTGCAGATAACGCACGAATGTCACGCAATCCGCGTCCATCGATACGAATCTTGTCGCGCAATACGCGTTGACGAACCAATTTCTTGGTCAGAGAACGGAAAGCAGCTGGAATCTCTTTTTCGCGACCTTCGAATGTGGCTGCGAGTGATTCCTTAGTTGCCTTACTGATGCGATCAGTCTCTGTTTCGCGCTCTTGCTTGCCTGCAATTGTCAGCGCCTTAGCGAGATCCTTGCCTGCGAAATCTGAGACCGCAGCGAATGCATCATCTTGGTAATCCAAGAAGATGGGGAATTCAGCTGTTGGCTTTGCTGCAGCTTTAGCAACCTTGGCTTGAGCTTCACAGAGTGCACGGATAAATGGCTTTGAGGCATCAAGTCCCTGGGCAACAATCTCCTCAGTAGGAGTTGGCGCTCCACCCTTGATGAGTTCAATTGTTTGAGCAGTTGCTTCTGCTTCAACCATCATGATCGCAACATCATCGCCGCTTACGCGACCTGCAACGACCATGTCGAAGACTGCCTCTGAAAGCTGTGAGTGATCAGGGAATGCAACCCATTGACCTTTAATCAATGCAACGCGAACGCCACCGATTGGGCCAGAGAATGGCAATCCTGCTAATTGTGTTGACATGGATGCGGCGTTGATTGCAACTACGTCATACATGTGATCTGGGTTAAGGGCCATAACTGTTACGACAACTTGAACCTCATTGCGTAAACCCTTAACAAAGGATGGACGTAATGGTCGGTCGATCAAACGGCATGTGAGAATCGCATCTTCCGACGGACGACCTTCGCGACGGAAGAATGATCCGGGAATGCGGCCAACTGCGTACATGCGCTCTTCAACATCCACTGTAAGTGGGAAGAAGTCGAATTGATCTTTTGGTTGCTTAGATACTGTTGTTGCTGAAAGCAACATAGTTTCGTCATCTAAGTAGACAGCGGTGCTGCCTCCTGCTTGACGGGCTAGGCGCCCAGTTTCAAAACGTATTTCTCTTTTTCCGAATTTTCCGTTATCAATGATTGCAACGGCAGACGAAATTTCTTGACCCTCCATGGGTCGCTCCTGTTCTCGATCAACTCGAGAGACCTAATGAATCTTCGATCGAAGTCAACGGAGTTCTACTTGTGTGACAAGGACTATCCGTAAACCACTACCGAGGACCATTGCTCCCGGTTGATCGTTCTAATTAACGGCGAATACCGAGTTTTTCGATGATCGCTCTGTAACGTTCGATGTTTGTCTTTGCGAGGTACTGAAGAATTCTGCGACGCTGACCAACTAGTAAAAGCAAGCCACGACGGTTGTGGTGGTCATGCTTGTTCGT